>Ga0181535_10000020_pt1 | contig 225958 bp, 170 predicted proteins | sample PEATcosm2014_Bin_44_FD_119774 | JGI IMG/M metagenome (GOLD analysis project Ga0181535, IMG submission 119774) | Peatland microbial communities from MTU Mesocosm Facility, Houghton, MI, USA - PEATcosm2014_Bin17_30_metaG | ecosystem: Environmental > Terrestrial > Soil > Wetlands > Peat | place... | reverse complement strand
TGCACGATCTTCGGCGTTGATCGATAACGGAAGAAGCGGTCGCCCCATCGGAGTTCCTCCCACTCTATCCGATGAGGCAAGCATGGTACATTATTCTATTTATTTCAGAGACAGGACACTAGTCCCTATTGCCTATTACCTGCCCTCATCCGCCTTCCAAACATACGCTCCCCGCTGCGGCAGCCCCACGTGCGCCAGCACCCGATAAGCAAACTGCCGCGCCATCTCAACCGAATCGGTGGGCCGGTTATAGAACGCCGGGATGCACGGGAAGATGGTTGCGCCAGCCTCTGCCGCCAGCGTCATATTGCGCAGGTGAATCCGGTTGAACGGCGTCTCGCGCACGCACAAAATCAGCGGCCGCCGCTCCTTGAGCGTTACATCGGCCGCGCGTGCAATCAATGAATCGGCCAGCCCCAAAGCAATCTTCGCCAGCGTACCCATCGAACAAGGCAGCACGATCATTCCGTCTGAAGGATGGCTCCCGCTGGCAATGGCAGCACCTACTTCTGCATCGAAGTGCTGCACAATCTTGTTCGACTTTGCTCCCAGCAGCTTTTCCAGGAGATTTGTCCGGCCCGCCACACCCAGTTCCTCGGCCAGCACGCGCAGAGAGTTTTCACTCGCCACAAAATGCACCCGCTCCACGCGAGCATCTGCATCAAGCGCACGCAGCGCCTCGCGCGCCATCACCGCACCCGACGCACCGGTCATGGCCAGCGTTAAATGCAACCTTCCGACTCCTGGCGTCGGGTTCTTCTGTGCAGCCTTGAGGTTAGGAGCTTTCCCAGGTCCCAAAGGCGGGACCTGGGGCACCCGGATTTTATTGAATTGTTTCGCTCGCGGCATCGTCTTTTATAGCCTCGTCCCACTCATGCATCATCCGAGCGTACTCCTCGGAGTGCCCGTACTTCTCCAGCCGCTTCATCTCCTCAAACGCCAGCGCATGCTCGCCCGCGCCCCACAGCGCCCTGAACAGCATCACCGACGAGAGTTCCGACTCCGGCTGCAGCCGCACTGCCACCCGCCCATGTTCAATCGCCTCGCGATGCTTGCCCGAGCGTGACAGAATCCAGGACATGTATGCGTGCACCAGCGACGCCTGCGGAAACTCCTCGAGCAGCGGCCTGAAAAATGCCTCAGCCTCGGCGTGCTGGTCGTTCGCGTCCATCTCGATAACCTCGCGAATAACGCCCAGCACCCGTTCCGCCGCTTCGTCAGGAATCTGGCTCATGGCTGTCTGCCCCCCCCCCCCGGTTCACGCAGCATTCTCCCGAAGTCCGATGCTACCAAACATGTAGCGCTGGTCTCCAGACCGGCTGTACCTGCGGCGTCCACGCCACGGGAAACAATGCGCGTGTCGCCTGCCTCCGGAATTGATCACCCATCGGGAACAATCAACCTATAATTCCCGTAACATTCCCAGGAGAAATTGCATGATGGTCAAAAGATCGACATGGTGGGCCACCGCAGTCGGCACCGCCGTAGGCACGGGCGGCTGGTTACTCGGCATTGGGAGAATCGTCTCGCCCGCCCATCCCGGCTGGGCCCTTTTCTGGATCACCATCGCCGCAACGATCATCACTCAGATCACCGTCGAGTGGGAGATCCGCCACAACATCGCTCGCGCACAAAACGGACAGGCTTCCAGCCCGCCGCAGGCCCCGCAGCGCTGAGAAGCGGATGCGCCTGGATTCGCTCCCGGCAGGCGACGGCTTCGGGCACGTACGTCGGCATTTGCACGAAAAAACTGACCTTTGATCACTGACAACTGACTACTGGTTTTACTCTCCCAGCACTCTTGCAAAGATCGCATCCACATTGCCCAACTGCCGCGTGTAATCGAAGGTCTTTTCCAACTTTTCGGGTGAAAGCAGTGCTGTGATCGCAGCATCCTGCCCAACCTCTTCGCGGAAGTTCAAGTCCTCTTTCCACGCCCGCATCGCGTGCCCCTGTACCAGCCGATACGCGTCCTCGCGCAGCATACCTGCCTCGGCCAGATCGAGCAGTAACTGACCAGAGAAAATCAGCCCGCCCGTCGATTCGAGATTCTTCTTCATTCGCTCTGGATAAACCAGCAGTCGGTCGATCAAGTCCGTCGCCTTGGCCAGCAGATAATCAACCAGAATCGTTGAGTCGGGAAAAATCACCCGCTCCACCGACGAGTGCGAGATATCCCGCTCATGCCACAGCGCAATATCTTCGAGTGCCGCCTGCGCATTGCCGCGCAGCACCCGCGCCAGCCCGCTGATCTGTTCACTGGTGATGGGATTCTTCTTGTGCGGCATGGCTGATGAGCCCTTCTGTTTCTCGCTGAAATACTCCTGCGCCTCGCGCACCTCGGTCCTCTGCAAGTGCCGCACTTCAACCGCAATCTTGTCGAGCGTGCTGCCAACGATCGCCAGCGTTGCAATGTACGCCGCGTGCCGGTCGCGCTGGATTACCTGCGTCGCCACCGGCGCCGGCTTCAATCCAAGCCGCGCGCAAACTTTCTCTTCTTGTCCTGGACTGAGATGCCCAAATGTGCCAACAGCGCCCGACAGCTTGCCCACGCGCATGTCTTCGGCCGCCGCGTCAAAGCGCTTCAGGTTGCGCTCCATCTCGGCGTACCAGTTCAGCAGTTTGAGCCCGAAGGTTGTCGGTTCCGCGTGGATTCCGTGCGTGCGCCCGATGGTGGGCGTGTGCTTGAACTCAAGCGCGCGACGCTTCAGCACCTCCAGCAACGCGGTAAGTCCGGCCCGGATAAGCCCCGAAGCCTCGTCCACCTGAAGCGCCTGCGCCGTATCCACAATATCGTTCGACGTTAGGCCGTAATGCAGCCACCTTGATTCGGCATCCAGCCCCTGCGCCTTCAAACTTTCTGCAACTGCCGTGGTGAAGGCGATCACGTCGTGCTTCACTTCGGCCTCGATTTCGGCAACACGCGCCGCGCTCACTGTCGCCTTCTCGGCAATGGCCTCGGCCGCCGCAGCCGGAATCACGCCGTCCTCGGCCAGCACCGCGCTCGCCGCCGACTCAACCTTGAGCCAGCAGCCGTACTTGTTCTCGTCCGTCCAGATGCGGCCCATCGCCGCACGCGTATAACGCTCGATCAATTCCAGCTCCTGGCTGCAAGCTTTTAGCTTTTAGCCCTTCTCTCTTTCCACCTGGACAGTGGCTGCGGTTCTTCCCCCACGCCAAAACCGCTGTCATCCCGACCGAAGTCCGCCGCGACGGACTTAGCGGAGGGATCTGCAGTTGCCTTTCGCAACCCAAATTATCGCGCAATCCCCAGCCGCTTACGCAGTTCATCGATCAGCAGCCCGCGCCCCGGTTTGTATGGCTGAAACCACTCCCCGTCAATCACCAGTTGCGGAATGGCCCGTTTGCCTACGTGCCGCATCACTTCATCTGAAGCCCCAGGATCGGTGTCGACGTTGATTTCGGTGTAAACAATTCCATGCGAGTCGAGAAACTGCTTCGCGGCCCTGCAGTCGCGGCACCATGCCGCCGAATAAACCTGCACTGTCATATTCTTATTTTAGCTGCTGACCACTGCTATTATCTGTGACCATGACCCCGGCACCTATGACTGCCGATCAGCTTCGGCAACTGCTCCGGCTGGAGCCCCACCCCGTGGAGGGTGGATGGTACCGCCGCACCTACACTTCCGACGTAAGCGTGGCCCTGCTGCGCGGCGTGCGGCCCTACGGAACCGCCATCTACTACCTGCTTGAAGAAGGCGCCTTCTCTGAGATGCACGTGCTGGCCTCCGACGAAATTTTCCACTTCTACTACGGCGACCCGGTTGAGATGCTCCAGCTATTGCCTGACGGCGGCTCCGCTGTTTATACGCTTGGATCGGATTTGCAGGCTGGCCAGCACGTCCAGCTTGTGGTGCCTGCCGGGGTCTGGCAGGGCGCGCGGCTTATCGACGGCGGCAAGGTTGCGCTGCTTGGATGCACTGTTACGCCAGGATTCGACTTCGCGGACTACCGAAACGCGCCGGCCGTCGAGCTTATTGCGCGGTGGCCACATGAAGCCGAACGCATTCGCAAGCTGGCAAGAGATAGATAGGCGGTGAATTGCCAATTTAATTTACCTCGCAAGCGCATTCACACATAGCAGAATGACGAGGTAGGTCATCGCAAGATCCCCAAAGATCTCCTGCTTTTCTTGCAAAACCGAAAACGCGTCAGCACCGAATTTCGCCATTTTCCTGCCTAGGTTGATCGACCGCAACCACGCGAGAAAAAAGGGAACGACGAGAGCAGCCATCACAAATTTCGAAAAGGCGTGATTTGCTCGTCTGTACATTTCATTCGCGTTCGACAATGCCGAGTGAGGTTCATGGAATAGTGCGAGCCACCCTGCGTATTCAATACCGGCTACCATTCCAATGGAAAGAGCAACGCTGATACCGAGGCTCAGATTCGCCACTCGACTCCGATCCATATACACCCCCGTAGGTTAGCCCCGCACGTGAGCCGGCCTTCGTGTGATGCGAGGCCGGCTTACCTTACCGCCGCTCGCGAAAAAACCCGCGCAGCATCTCCGCTGCTTCGTCAGCGGCAATTCCCTGCTCCACCTGCATCTGGTGATTGAGCTGAGGATGATTCAAGACGCTCAGCACCGATCCGCACGCGCCGGCCTTGGGGTCGACTGCGGCAAACACCAGCCGGTCAATCCGCGCATGAATCATCGCTCCGGCGCACATGGCACAAGGCTCAAGCGTCACGAAGAGCGTGCAGCCATTCAGACGGTAGTTGCCGAGCGCCGTTGCCGCCGCGCGCATGGCTGCAATTTCAGCGTGGGCCGTAGGGTCAACATCACGCAGCACGCGGTTCTGTCCGCGCGCAATAATCGCGCCCTCATGCACCAGGACCGCGCCTATCGGCACTTCGCCGGCCTCAGCCGCCGCTCGCGCCTCAGCGAGCGCCGCATTCATGGCCTCAGAATCGGTCATTGATTGCCCCGCGCAGATTGCACAGTTGCGGCACGCAAAGAGTCCGATCAAGCGAACATACGACCCCGCACAGGTTCACAGTTTCACAGTGGCTGTGAGGAGGGGGGGAGGGGGGTGAGGTATTTTTTCGAATCAACTGATTGAAATGGTGGCAGTTAGCGAGATTTGGAGTGCGCTTAAGTGCCTGTAAGTGGCCGTTAAGTGACCTTATTGGGTGCTTAAGTGGCAGTTTCAGGTCCCTATTCCGGCTTTCAAAGCTCGCGGGATTGACGGTCAAGTTCATAGTGGAAAGTTAGTACCTGTTCGTATTGTGCAACGGGGATGCGAAATCCTCGGCAATCGAATTTGGCTTTGACGAAGTTTTAAAGGCGGATTCTTAGTCCAGTTTCTTGATCCATACGTTACGCACAGAAACCTTTGACGGCGAGCTCTCAATCTCAATCCCGATAAAGCCCGTCTGGTTGTTCGACGAGGCTGGATCGTCGTCAATGTAAACGGCCATCAACTGCCCGTTCAGAATATGGATGAACGTGCCGCCGCGCGCCATCACCACATACTGGTTCCAGTCATTCACGCGCACATATCCGCCCAGCGGCGTGCGATCGGCAATGTTACCCATGAGCCGCGGACCCTCTTGCGGGCCCGACTCCACCACCTGCCCGCGCCAAGCCAAAATGCCCAGCGGCGTATTTTCACTGTAGAACTGGCCGCTCCACTCTGCCGCCCACGGCCCCACCGGGTACCAGTAATCCGCCTGCGGCCCGGTCATCATCCAGTTCAAATTTGGCGGAGTCTTGGTAGGCCGGTTCCACGGCAATCCCGTCTGACTGCGATATTGAATGCCGCTGCCGCCACCCTCCTCCACCTTGATCTCGAGCTTCAGGTCGAAGTCCTTGGCCTGAAGACCGCGATAGACGATATAGCTGTTCTCCACTGGCTTTTCTTTGGTCGAAACGCCCACGATGGCGCCATTTTCGAGGTGCCAGATAGCCGGATCGCCGTCCCAATTCTTCAGGCTGCTACCGTCGAAGATCGAAACGTAACCCTCGTGGTCGTTAAAGTCGATGGGGTCGGGCTGGTGGAATCCCGCAGGCGCCGGCTTTTTTGTGGCTGGCGCAGGAGTATTCGCGGCCGGTTGCGCCTTTGCTGGCGTTTGTCCCTGCCCCGCCTGGGCCCGCACAGTTCCCATGCTCGAAACGCCGATCGTCAGCAAAACTGCAACGGCCAACGCAACCGCTGCAACAGCCCGGCTGCTTTTCAAGAAATCTCGCAGCAAATGTTTGTCAAACTTTTCCATGCGCGCTCCCGCCCCTTCGTAAGTCAATCGGAATTCTAATTGGCGATGCGCGGAGCTGAGCTTTTTATTACGCCGGCTGCTGCTGCGTCATGCAGTGCAGCGCGCCCAGGCCCCAGATGAGGTCGACGCTGTGCACGCCAATTACTTCCCGCTGCGGGAACGCATGGCCAAGAATGTTCAGCGCCACGCGATCATTGGCGTCGTGAAACGTGGGCATCAGCACCACGCCATTGGCGAGGTAGAAGTTCGCGTAGCTGGCGGGCACTCTTTGCCCGCGGAAGATGACCGGCCGCGGCATGGGCAGCTCGACAATCGTGAACTGCTTGCCCTGGGGCGTGCGCGCCGCTCTCAGTCGGGCGAGATTTTCCGCCAGCGGCTGGTGGTTCGGGTCTTTGGTGTTCGGCTCGACGGCCGTAATGATCGTGTCCACGCCGGCAAACCGGGTAATGTCGTCAACGTGACCGTGCGTGTCGTCGCCGGCAATGCCGCGATTCATCCAGATCACCTGATCCACGCCGAGATAATCCAAAAAAACTTTCTCCAACCGCTCACGGCCCACTCCGGGATTACGTTGCTGAACCATGCTCAGCAGGCACTCCTCGGTGGTCAGCATCAGCCCAGCACCGTTCACATCGATCGATCCGCCTTCAAGGACTATGCGCTTCGCGCCGTTCTCATTTTGGATTGATGGTTGCCAGGTGGGAAGACCAAGCAGTTCCGTCACACGCCCGGGGAGCTGTGTGTCGAGTTTCCAGTCGTCGTACTTGGCCCAGCCGTTGAACTGCCAGTTGGTAATGGCGAGCTTGCCCGCGCCGTCGCGCACAAAAATCGGTCCCGAGTCGCGCGTCCATCCACGATCGGTAGGCCATTGGTGAAAATCGACCTTGCCCAGATCGGCGCCGGCGCGCCTGAGCATCGAACGCACACGCTTCTCGGCAGCCACGTTCTCCACGATCAGGTGAACGCGCTCGCGTGCGGCCAGCAGGCGCACAATCTCGGCATAGAGCCAGGGGATGGGAGCAAACTTGCCCGGCCAGTCCTCAGGATTATGCGGCCACGCGAGCCAGGTGGCTTGGTGTGGCTCCCACTCGGCGGGCATGCGGTAGCCAAGTTCGCGCGGCGTTTTAATCTCTTCGCTCAAGACCAGCTTCCCTCGCCTCGTGTGGCGTGATTTCCCAGGCCCCAAAAAGCGGGACATGGGGCACCCGCATTCCTATTTCGACTCTCCGCCATTGCTTCGCAGATGCGCGGTGTCAATAAATCGCCGCGAGATCGGCGAGTAGGCGTCAATGCGGCGGTCGCGCAGGAACGGCCAGTTGCGCCTTGTTTCCTCAATCAGGCCAGTGTCGATTTCGCCGATCAGTATCTCTTCCTGTTCGTGCGAGGCCTTCGCAATCACGCGCCCAAACGGATCGGCGAGGAAGCTGCCGCCCCAGAACTGCAGCCCCGGCCCCGCGACGCGATTACCCAGAATGTCGCCATGTTCAAGGCCCACGCGGTTCACCCCGGCCACGTACACGCCGTTGGCAATGGCATGAGAGCGCTGGATGGTTTGCCACGCGTCATATTGAGCCACACCGAATTCTTCTTTCTCGGCCGGGTGCCAGCCGATGGCCGTGGGATAGAACAGCACTTCGGCCCCCTGCAACGCCGTCAACCGCGCGCCTTCGGGATACCACTGGTCCCAGCACACCAGCGTGCCCACGCGGCCAACTTCGAGGTCGACAGCCTGAAAGCCAAGGTCGCCGGGCGCAAAATAATACTTCTCGTAGTAAAGAGGATCGTCGGGTATGTGCATCTTACGGTAGACGCTGGCAATCTCTCCATCGGCACCAAGCGTTACCGCTGTGTTGTGGTAGAGCCCTGGCGCGCGCCGCTCAAACAGCGACGCCACAATAGCAACCCCCGCCTCGCGTGCCACTTCGCCCAGTTGCTTGGTAGACGGGCCTGGAATCGGCTCCGCAAGGTCGAAGAGCGCAAGGTCTTCTCGCTGGCAGAAATACTGCGTTCTGAACAGCTCGGGCAGGCAGACAATGTTGGCGCCCCGCCGTGCGGCTTCGCGAATGTGCGCGACGGCGGAGGCAAAGTTCGCCACAGGATCGGGGCCCATGCTCATCTGCACCAGGCCTACCTTGTATTTGCGTTTTTCGGTCATCGGTCTCTACTCAATGATGCGCACAGGCGCGGTTAATATTCAATAACCCGCGCCTACGCAACAAGGCCAACCCCGCATAGGGAGTTGGCCTGTGCATTACTGCAATGCCCGCAGCCTCTGCCGCCGGCCGATTCTCTCAACCAAGGGCCCGCGGCACGGAGCGCCCTATTCGTCCATGATCAGCACTGCCGCGGCAATCGTCGTGGTCCACTTGCCGTTCTTGTCGCCGACAGCCGACTGCGTAACGTTGCTGGTACGCACAATCTTGTTTGAGATGCGGTAGATTTCCTTCTTCTCGTCCCAGCTCTTGTCGGGATCGAAATCGACGTCGAGAGTAGTGGCCAGCATCTCGGCAGCAAGCTCTTCAGCGTACTCGCCTGCCTGCTCCTCGGTCTCCCCAAAGCTGTGGTGCTCGCTCAGGTAGCCGTAGGTATTGCGGTCGGCAGGAATGGCTACGCCGATGCTTGAAACGATAAGTCGATGCGGTTCGCGCGTTGAGTTCTCGGCGATTACCGAAAACACCACTTCGCCGTGGTTGAGGAACTTGAGGCCTTCCTTGCGGGGAATTAACTTGCACTGCGGCGGAAAGATCGACGATACGCGAACAAGGTTCTGCGAGGCGATGCCGGCATCCCGGAGCGCCAGCTCAAACGAGGTTAGTCTCTCCTTGTGCTTGCCAACGCCCTTGGTGAAGAAAATCCTTCTCGGGACCATGCTTTTTCCCAATTTCTATGTGCCCTCCATGGGTTCTTAAGATGATGGATTTTGAATCGTTCCCGCATGAGTCTATCGCATTCGGGCCGGTGCGAACAGAATATAGCGCAAATTCATCTCCGGTTCATGTCTTGCTCGTCGACGCAATCCCGCCTCGCCCGCCCTGCAGCGAGCCCTGAGCAACCCACGGCGGGTGCGGAAAAATGGGTTGAAACTTGTCTTTCCCGCTCGAACCCAGCAACTTTCTCGCGACTTCTTCGTTTAACTATGCATGAGGATTTTCCTGTCTCTGGCCGGCATTCCGGCCCTTACCGCCGCATTGGTTTCCGGCAGCGCATTTGCCCAATCACCGGCTCCGCGGCCCGCTCCCGACGCACCCCCGCCCACCGCCGCCAACCAGGGGCCTATTGATCTGGATTATGTCCCTCCCGCGCTTCATCGGCTCAGCACGCAAGCGGCCGTTAAAAACAGCTTCACATTTGACCACGACATGCTTGTGGCAGCCTCCAGCCTGCTCTCCAGCTCCGATGCTCAGACCAAACAAACTATCGCCAAGATCGACGGTGTAAGCGTCCATACTCTTCGCTTCGGCCAGTCCGGGATCCCGGACGAATCCGCGGTCGACTCCATTCGCCAGGCCTACCACCTGCGCGGCTGGAAACACCTGGTGAGCACCACCGGCAGCGGCGGACCCATCCACGACAACGTCACTGACGTGTGGATCGTTCTCGACGGCGCCAACGTGAAGGGCGGCGTGGTGCTGGCTGAAACTCCGAGAAGCCTTACGCTGGTGACGCTAGCCGGCAACATCAGCCCGGTCGACATCATGCACCTGCGCGGAAAATTCGGCATTCCCAACTTCAACGCCGGCGACTTTCAAGACGCCAAGTAGCTCAGCGCGCACGTCAATTACGCCATAACCGGGGGTGCCCCGCCCAAGCTCTGCTTGAGCGGACTAGAAACTCTTCGGGGGTGGGCGTCGATCCGGATCCGCAGGGAACATTGCCACTCAAAAATCCAAGGTGTTAGCCTCTAGTTTGACCATGCGCGGAGGAAGAACCCAGCAAAATGCAAAGCACCTATAACGGCCTGTCGTTGCCTGAAAACGGCCAGCCTATTACCTATGAGAACGGCCATTTCTCAGTCCCTGACAACCCCATCATTCCCTACATTGAAGGCGACGGCACCGGCCGCGACATCTGGAAGGCATCGCAGCGCGTCTTTGACGCGGCCGTTGAAAAGGCCTACGGCGGCAAGCGCGCCATTCGCTGGTTCGAAATCTACGCCGGCGAAAAATCCTTCCGCAAGTTCAGTAACTGGCTGCCGGACGACTCGGTGGCCGCTGCGCGCGATCTGCGCGTCTCAATCAAAGGACCGCTCACCACGCCGGTTGGTGGCGGCATTCGTTCGTTAAACGTTGCCCTGCGCCAGATTCTCGATCTTTACTCCTGCGTGCGGCCGGTGAAGTACTACCAGGGCGTGCCCAGCCCGGTGAAGCACCCCGAGCGAGTCGACATCGTAATCTTCCGCGAAAACACTGAAGATGTGTACGCGGGCATCGAATTCAAGCAAGGCACCGAGGATTGTGCGCGACTCATCAGTTTCCTGAACGACGACCTGCTTAAGGGCGGCAAGAAGAAAATCCGCACTGACTCGGGCGTGGGCATCAAGCCCATTTCCATCTTCGGCACCAAGCGGCTGGTACGCGCCGCCATCCGCCACGCGATCGAATCCGGCCGCAAGACGGTAACGCTCGTCCACAAGGGCAACATTCAGAAGTTCACTGAGGGCGCGTTTCGCGAGTGGGGCTACGAAGTGGCGATCGACGAGTTCCGCGACCAGGTGGTCAACGAGCGCGAGTCGTGGATCCTTGGCAATATTGACGCCAATCCAAAGATCACTGTCGAAGAGAACGCCGCGCTCATCGAGCCCGGCCTCGAGTTCGGCAACCAGGCCTTCCGCGATTCGCTCTACGCTGAAATCAGATCGGTCATCGAAAAGATCGGCGCGTCCCACGGCAACGGCGCGTGGAAGTCGAAAATCCTCATCAACGATCGCATTGCCGATTCCATCTTCCAGCAAATCATCATTCGCCCATCGGACTACAGCATTCTGGCTACGCCCAACCTCAACGGCGACTACATCTCCGACGCGGCAGCCGCGCAGGTGGGCGGCCTGGGCATCGCGCCCGGCGCCAATATCGGCGACGGATACGCGGTCTTCGAGGCCACGCACGGCACCGCTCCCAAATACGCGGATAAAGACGTCATCAATCCCGGATCGGTGATTCTGTCGGGCGTAATGCTGCTCGACTTCATCGGCTGGAAAGAAGCGGCCAAGATGATTGAGACGGCGATGGAAAGAACCATCCAGTCAAAGTTTGTCACCTACGACTTTGAGCGCCAGCTCAGCGGCGCGACGAAAGTGGGAACGAGCGAGTTTGCCACAAGAATGATTGGCAACATGTGAAGAAAGTTGTCAGTTGTCAGTGATCAGTTATCAGCGATCGCCCTTATCGTTCAAGCAAGAAAAAGGGGTGCCCCATCCTTTCGGCTTCTTGCTGCCGTAAGGGTGGGAAAGCACGAACCTCAACGAGTTTTGTATCAGGGCTCGGCTTTAGCCGTGCCGCAAAGATTCCAAACAAGGCAGCGGGGCTTTAGCCCCTGCGGGATTCTAAGGAGAACAAATGCGAAAGAAGATCACCATAGTCGGCGCCGGCAATGTCGGCTCCACTGCCGCGCACTGGATCATGGCCAAGGAACTGGCCGATGTGGTGCTTATCGATGTCGTCGAAGGCATTCCGCAGGGCAAGGCGCTCGATCTGCAACAGGCTATTCCCATCGAGCGATCCGACGTTCACATAACCGGCACCAACGACTACGCCGATACTGCACACAGCGACATTGTGATTATCACGGCCGGCATTCCCCGCAAGCCCGGCATGAGCCGCGACGACCTGCTGCACACGAATTTCAAAATCATGTCCGACGTGGTCTCCAAGGTGGTTCCCTATTCACCTGAATCCATTCTGATCGTGGTCTCCAACCCGCTCGACGCCATGGTGCAAACGGCCTTTCGCCAGTCAGGGTTCAATCGCGAGCGAGTTCTAGGTATGGCCGGCATCCTCGACTCCGGCCGCTTCAAGAGTTTCATTGCCACCGAATTGAATGTCAGCGTGCACAATATGAGCTGCCTGGTTCTGGGTGGGCACGGGGATACCATGGTGCCTCTTGTTGGCCACACTACCGTGGCCGGCATTCCGATTACCGAATTGCTCTCAAAGGAACGAATCGATGCCATTGTGCAGCGCACCCGTGACGGGGGCGCCGAAATCGTCAAACACCTTAAGACCGGAAGCGCCTATTACGCGCCCTCGGCTGCATGCGTCGAGATGGCCGAGGCCATCCTCAAAGACAAGAAAAAGATTCTTCCCTGTGCGGCGTATCTCCAGGGTGAGTACGGAATCGATGGCTACTTCATCGGCGTGCCCTGCAAGCTCGGCGCCAAGGGCCTTGAAGAGATTGTCGAGATCAAGCTCACGCCCGAAGAAGATGCCGCGCTGAAAAAGAGCGCCGCGGCCGTGAAGGAGCTTTGCGACATCATCGGCGTGTAGGAATGAGCTTTTAGCTTTTAGCTCTTCTTCAGGAGAACCAGCAATTCTCCCCCGAAGCAGCTAAAGGCTAAAAGCTAATAGCTAACGGCTGTCTTATCAGTCCATCGCTGCGCTGAGCTGGTGGCGCACATCGGCGCCCCGAATCCAGAAGATCACGTCCGTCGCAATATTCGACGCGTGGTCCGAGATCCGTTCAAGATTCTTTGCCACCAGGATGCCGTTCATGGCCTGCTGCGTAAGCTGAGGCTTTTCTTCAATAAGTTTCAATAAGTCAGCGTGGGCACGACGGTTCATGCGATCGATTTCGTCGTCCATCCCGCGCACCGAGTCGGCCAGCCGCGCGTCCCCATCGAGAAGCGCCTGCAGCGAAGTCCTGATCATGCGTGCGGCGTATTCACCCATTGCAGCAAAATCGACAGGCAGCTCCACTTCGCCGAAACTCAGAATATCCTTGGTGCGCCGCGCAATCGCCATCGCCTGATCGCCCACGCGCTCCAGATCGCCATTGATCTTGATCACCGCGAGAATAAAGCGCAGGTCCACGGCCATCGGCTGCTCTTTGGCCAGCAGCTCATAGGCCATCTCGTCAAGTTCGCGCTGCGCGGTGTTGATCGCGGTCTCATTCTGCTTCACGAACTTGCACAGACCCTTGTCCCGCTGCAAATAAGCTTCGACGGCAGACTCAACCGCCTGCTGCGCAAGGGCAGCCATCGCAAGGAGCTTGTCCTTGAGTTCGGCGAGCTGCTGATGGAAGTGTATGCGCGGCACTAGCTTAAATCCCCCATCCGATCATTGTGCATCAACTGAGGTTACAGGAGTAAGAAAATTCCCGCCAGCATCTGAACCGTCAAGCCACGGAAAGCGCAGTCCAAATCGGTCTATACTCCAATTGTCCCCATTTGATAAAGACGCATGGCACGCCAAAAAGATGCGCTATTGCCGCGCGTTCGGCCTACATCAACCGGGTTGCCGGCACACTACGAAAGTGGTACTGTACCACCTTGCACCACTTGGTTCTCGAGCGTTCCGATCCCGTCAATCGTGATGCTCACCTTGTCGCCGCTCGCCAGCGTGAATGAGTCGGGCGGAACAATGCCCGTGCCGGTCATCAAATATGCGCCCGACGGAAAATGGTTTTCGCGGAAAAGATACCCGACCAGCACCTGTGGCGACCGTTTGAGAGATGCCAGCGTGGTTTCGCCGCTGAAAACTACCGCGCCGCCGCGCTCGATGCTCAAACGGATTGACGTGGTGGTCGTAAGCGGGTCGTTCGTCACCAGTACGCACGGCCCCAGTGCACACGAGCGATCGTAAACCTTGGCCTGCGGCAGGTAGAGCGGGTTCTCGCCTTCGATATCGCGGGAGCTCATATCGTCGCCGATTGTGTAACCAATAATCTGGCCGCGGGGATCGATGACCAGTGTGAGCTCGGGCTCAGGTACCGACCACTTGGCATCGCTGCGAATGCGCACCGGCGTTCCCGGCGCGGCTACGCGGTTGGGGGTCGCCTTGAAAAACAGCTCAGGCCGCTCGGCAGAATAAACGCGATCGTAAAAATCGCCCCCGCCCGCATCCTTCGACTCAGCCATGCGCGCACTGCGGCTGCGGTGGTAGGTCACTCCCGCAGCCCACACCTCCTGGCTGCCGATGGGCGCTAGAATCCTGCCCGGCAGACTGCTGCCTACTGTGTTCGCGCTGGGAATCGAGCTGAGATAGCCGGCCAGATCGGGATGGGCGATCAGCTCGTCCCACGATGTTTCAGGCATCGAGAAAAAAATACCGCCGCGCTCAACAAAAATGCCGGCATCGGTGCGGTAAAGCTTCACTTGTTGGTCTCCAATCGAGCGATAATCTTGTCCACGTCGTACACGCAGCCGCCCCAAACGCCGCCGCTCGCCTCAACCAGCGCCGCCCACAGGCGCGTGTCCGAGGGCAGGTTCGGGTCGGGCCGCAGATCTGTTCGGGGCGCGCGCGCCGCGAGCCTGCGCGTGCCTTCTTCGGCGCCAAATATCTCGCCACCCTCGCCCACCAGGTTTACGGTTCCGGTCAACGATGCACGGTCGATGACGATCTCGATCAGGTCGCCGTCGCGCACCTTGCCGATGGGCCCCGCGGCAAGCGCCTCGGGCGAGATGTGCCCGATGCATGCGCCAGTCGAGACGCCGCTGAAGCGCGCGTCGGTGAGCACAGCCACGTGCTTGCAGTGTGGCAGTTGTTTGAGTGCGCCGGTGATCTGGTAAATCTCCTGCATGCCCGCGCCGGCTGGCCCGCCGCACACCAGTACCATCACGTCGCCCTGGGCAATCTCGCCGCTTTTTATGGCTCCCACTGCGGCGGGCTCTGAGATAAAAACCTTGGCCGGGCCAGCGTGACGGTAGACCTGATCCACGCTCACCAGCGCCGGATCGATGGCCGTGCTCTTGATTACCGAGCCCTCAGGCGCGAGGTTGCCCACTGGAAAGCAAACGGTAGAAGTAAGTCCGCGCGAACGCGCGCGATCGGGCGACATGATCACGTCATCAGGGTCGATGCCGTCAAGGTCGATGAGCGTGCGCCGCAATGCTGCCCGCCGGTCGCTCTGCTGCCACCAGTCGAGACATGCGCCCAGCGTTTCGCCGCTTACAGTCAACACGCTCTCATCCAGGAGGCCTGTCGCCCGGAGCGCCAGCATGACTTCAGGCACTCCGCCGGCCAGAAACACCTGCACAGTAGCAAACCCCCGCGGACCATTTGGAAGCGCGTCAACGAGGCGTGGAACCTGGCGATTGACGGCTGCCCAGTCGCCCGCAGAGGGTCGCGCCAGGCCCGCGGAATATGCAATCGCCGGCAGATGAATGAGCAGATTGGTCGACCCGCCAAATGCCGCGTGCAGCACCATGGCGTTCTCGACGGCTGCCGCGCTCAGCACATCTTTCACGCCGAGCCCGAGTTCGTGCAACCGCAACAAGGCGCGAGCCGAGCGCCGAGCAGCATCGAGCCAGATGGGCTGCCCTGAGGGCGCAAGCGCGGTGTGCGGCAAGCTAAGTCCCAGCGCCTCGCCAACTACCTGCGACGTTGCCGCGGTGCCCAGGAACTGACAGCCTCCGCCGGGCGATGCGCAGGCGCGGCAGCCCACATCGGCCGCATACTCCAGCGTGATCTGGTTCTGCGCAAAGCGCGCGCCAATGGTCTGAATTTTCGCGGCGTCCTCGCCCGACTCAGGCAGCAGCGTCACGCCTCCGGGCACAAGCACCGCGGGCTTGGCGCCCGACGACGCCAGCGCCATCATCATCGCCGGCAGTCCCTTGTCGCACGTGGCCACGCCCAGCGTCCCCTTGCTCGTGGGTAAAGATCGCATCAGTCGCCGCAGCACCGTCGCCGCGTCGTTGCGGTACGGCAGCGAATCCATCATGCCTGTGGTGCCCTGCGTGCGGCCATCACAGGGATCGGTGCACGCACCGGCGAAGGGCGTGGCATGCATGGCCTTTATTTCACGCGCGGCTTCGGCCACCAGCAGCCCGACTTCCCAGTGGCCGGAGTGAAATCCCAGCGCGATCGGTTGGCCATTTTCTGCTCGAAGGCCGCCATGCGTGCTCAGAATCAGGAATTCGGGATCGAGAAGGCGGTTCGGCTCCCAGCCCATGCCTGCGTTTTGCGTCAGGCCGAAGAGGTTTCCCGAAGGCTCGGTGAGCAGCATCTCGGCCGTGAGCGGCAGCGCGCCGGCAGGCCCGGGAGAGTGGGTCCGAACAGCAAGCACATCGGGATCATCGGGGGCTCGATCTTCGCCAAGTACGGAACTCAAGGAAATGATTTCGATGAGAAGCTCCCTTCCGCAGACAAGTATAGTGCGCGAACTCAGTGCCGAAGCACCCAGGCTGCAACTCGATCTTTCGGTTGACAAACGCAAGGTGCGAAACTACCTTGGCGGCATGTCCCGTACTTTTATTGCCTTGCAGTTAGGCGCCTGCTTAATGCTGGCAGGAAATCTCTTCGCCCAGAGGACTTTTCCCTCGCCATCTGTGAAACTTCACGACGTAGAATTCAAAGTCACTGAGCCGGCTCCCCCGGAGGCTGGCAAGTATTCGTACGTAGAAGGGCGCCGCTTCGTACGCGTTGACCCAACACCCACGCGGATCAATTCACTTGTATTCAGCCGGGACGGAAAGATGCTTGCTGCCGGTAAGGATTATGGACGATTGGTAGTGTGGGACGTTCCGAGCCAACATGTTGTCTGCGTCATCGAGACCGGGCTCATCCGGGTTGGCCCGATTGCCATCTCGGCGGATAATCAGTTCGTTGCCGCCGCTGGATTAACCCAGCCGATCATCAAGATTTGGCATATCCCGGAAGGCCGATTAATAAATACCGTTGATGCCCAAGGTGGCGTAAGTCACCTGATCTACACTCAGAATCCCAACTCTCTCATCGTTGCCTCGGTGTCGTCTTATGTGCTCGATCCAGTATCAGGAGCACACGTGGCAGACTTCCCCGGCGAGCGCTCGCCAGTCCTTTCGACCGACGGTAGCGCAGTGATGACTGTGTCGAGTGCCGCAGTCATCCTCCGAAGCGTGAAAGATTGGAAGCTACAAAAGACACTACCCAAATTGACTCCCTATGAGTGGCCGGCGTTCGTGGACATTGCAAGCGGGTTGTACTTGTTCGGAGACGGAACGGACTCCCACCTTTTCATTGCGGCTCGGCTCAGCGATGGACAAATGCCGCCCGGCGTGAAGCTGGCTGACCTTCCGAAATCGACGGCACTTTACGATACTTCTGCATTCGCCGCTATCGATCCTCATTCGGACCTTGTTTTCGGTCACTCGAGTGGTCAACTGTGGGCGTTGGATTTGAAAACTGGAAAGACCTGTCTATCGCCACAACTGCTCAGCGTCAGTGGAGCGTTGAGCCCGGATGGCAGTATGTTGGCGGGAGCCATCGATTCAGACACGCCCACCGAAAACCAGAAAAAAGCCGGCATCGAAATTTGGGAGACGAGGACAATCGCGAAAGCTTGTCACATGCAGTGATTCGAGTCGGTTGGCCCGCCTTTTTTCGCTAACCTTCTTGCTCTTTCACGAGAAAGTCAACTGTGTAGAGGTTGCGCCTGCTTTCGGGCCGGGGGTGCTATAACCCTTGTGTGCCTGCCGAAGCATCCTACTCGAATTTGAATAGCCGGGGTGACCTGCGACGCCGCTGGTTCTACCTGATGCCGGTGGTCTTCATTACTTACAGCCTCGCCTACCTGGGCCGCTCCAACTTCGGCTTCGGCGCGGCGGCAGGGCTGGCCAAATCGCTCAACATCACCGAGTCGCGCGCGGCCTTCTTAAGTTCGGCATTCTTTCTGGGCTATTTTCTTTTCCAGATTCCTGCCGCCGCGTATGCGGTGCGCAAAGGCGCTACACGGCTGATCTTTGCGGCTCTCATCAGTTGGGGAATCTTCTCAGCGCTCACCGGAGTCATCCACAATTTCTGGCTGCTCGTGGCCGATCGCCTGGCCCTCGGCGTGGCTGAAAGTCTCATCTTTCCCTCCATGCTCATCCTGCTCACCAACTGGTTTACGCGGGCAGAGCGTTCGCGGGCCAACGCGGTGCTCATCCTGGGCAATCCGGTGACTGTGACGTGGATGGCCGCTGTGACCGGGTATCTGATTCGCGCCGTGGGCTGGCAAATTACGTTCATCCTCGAGGGCATTCCGTCGGTCGTGTGGGCCTTCGTGTGGATCACGGTAGCGCGCGACAAGCCGGTTCAGGCCAAGTGGCTTTCACCGGAATCGAGCACGGAACTCACCCAGGCCCTCGCAAACGAACAAACTGCGCTGCCCAATTACAGCAACTGGACCGCGACCCTGCGAGTGCCGGGCGTAGTTTTGCTGTGCTTCCAGTTTTTCTTCTGGAGTTTTGGAGTCTACGGCCTCGTGCTCTGGATTCCGGCAATGATCCATTCGGGCCTGTCGCGGGGAATCGAAGCGGTCGGGGTCCTGAGCGCCGCGCCATTCCTGCTGGGCGTGATCCTGATGCTGATTGTGGCTTACTTCTCTGACCGCATTCTCAAGCGCCGCGCCTTTGTGTGGCCTTTTCTTATGCTCGCCGGAGTCGCCCTTTTCGCATCGTACGCAACCGCGGGACACAACTTCTGGCTCGCCTACGCCGCGCTCATCATTGCCGGCGGCGCAATGTACGCGCCCTACGGTCCATTTTTCGCCATCATTCCTGAGATGCTGCCCAGCACCGTCTCAGGGCAAGTGTTCGCGCTCATCAACACCTGCGGAGCGCTGGGCGGATTCGCCGGCACATGGCTGGTGGGCTGGCTGCAGGCGCTCACCGGCAACTCGCGCGCCGGATTTCTAAGCATGTCAATTGCATTACTGACTGCCGGCTTACTTACACTTTGCCTGCGGACGCTGGCACACCGGCAACAACTTCGGCCCGCGTGAATTCGCCATCAACCAGACGCCAAATCGCCAGCGGATTTTCATTCTTTAATTCATCGGGCAACGCAGCCTGCGGAAAATCCTGGTAACAGACCGGCCGCACGAAGCGATAAATTGCTTGCGTACCGACCGACGTCATGCGGCTTTCACTGGTGGCCGGAAACGGCCCGCCATGCACCATCGCGTGGCACACTTCGACCCCGGTCGGGAATCCATTCACCACGAGCCTGCCCGCCTTGCGCTCGAGGATTGCAATCAGGTCGGCGTTAGCGGCGATGTCGGCATCGGTCCCATGCACCGTGGCCGTTAGCTGCCCTTCAACGGCATTCTGCAGCGCCAGCAACTCGGCGCGATCTTGGTAGCGAATCACCAGCGTACTGGGGCCGAAGATCTCGTGCGCCAATTCAGGCGAATGCAGCATCTGGCTGCCGCTTACCTCAAACAGTGCGGGCACCGCATACGACCCTCCCGAACCGGCAGCGCCTTCAGCAAGCGTTGCAACCTCGCTGTTTCGCTTGCGAGCTGCTACTCCCGACACGTGATTCCCGCAGATTGTTTCAGTCAGCATCGGCGACGCCTGCGATTTCTCGACGAGAGACCTCAGCGTCGCCACAAATTCATCGGCCTCGTGGTTCCGCGGCAGATATACCAATCCCGGCTTGGTGCAGAACTGCCCCACGCCCAGCGTGAACGAGCCAAACAATCCGTTCGCAATCTGCGTGCCCCGCGTAGCCAACGCTTCAGGCAGCACCACCAGCGGATTAGAGCTGCTCATCTCCATAAAGCATGGAATAGGCTCAGGGCGCGACGCTGCTACCTTCATAAGCGACCGGCCCGCCGTCAATGAACCTGTGAATCCAACCGCTTTCACCGCGGGATGAGCGACCAGGGCAGCGCCAAGTTCAGATCCGGCTCCAAAAAGAAGCGAGAACACGCCGGTGGGCAGCCCACAGGCGGCCACACTTGCAGCCACCACCTGGCCCACCAGCTCGCTCGTCCCCGGATGCGCCGAGTGCGCCTTCACAATCACCGGATTCCCTGCCGCCAGAGCTGATGCGGTATCTCCTCCCGCCACTGAAAACGCCAGCGGAAAGTTGCTGGAACCAAATACTGCAACAGTGCCAAGCGGGCGAAGCACCGAACGAATATCGGCGCGGGGCAATGGCTTGCGATCCGGCTGGGCAGGATCGATGCGGGCATTCGCCCAAGAACCCTCTTCAACCACCAGCGCAAAAAGCCGCAATTGATTTACGGTTCGAGCCAGCTCGCCTTTCAGTCGCGCTTCGGGCAACGCGGTCTCGCGATGCGCCCGATCAACAATCTCCGCGCCTATCGACTCAATGCCGGCTGCAATGTGGCGTAGAAACCGTCCCCGCTCCAGACCGGGCAATTTGCTGTACACCGCAAACGAATCCTCGGCCAGATTTGCCGCGCGATCCAGCTCGTCAAGCGAGGCATAGTGGTAGACCGGCTCGAGCTTGGTTCCGGTTGCAGGATCAATGCCGCGAAAACTTCCCCCACCCCTCTCACTACTCGCTTCAAGGGGCTTGCCATCGACGATTGAAAAACCAGTCAGCATTTCTCACCATTCCAAGATTAAAAACATCGCGAATGTCATGAAATCGAAAACCAGAGTCGCTCTGAGTGCGTCTCTACCCGGCTGTATGCACAAGTTTACCCGTGCCCGGTTGACCGGTCGCCGCACTCAAATCCCGTCCTCTCATGGGGCAGAATCGAGCTCTGTTCGCGAGCCGGAACCAGCCATCGCAAGCGACCCTTATAAATGATAACGTTTACCGGCGCCGGTGCGATCCAAGGGCCTTAAGTAAACGCATTTAGCTTGATCCGGCCCCTCGCTGCTTCCGTCCCGCAAAGGGCCCCGCCAGCATGTTAATATCGATGGCGGTTTCAAGCGGACGTCGAATCCATCGCTGAACGACCCGACGCTCGGGAGGGAAACTCTTTTGAGTTCCATACCCGGGTTTTTTGGGAGGGACAGATCGGCCCAATGCCCACCTCACAGTTCCTTGCTAATCATCTGAGCGCATCCAACAAGATGCCTCGACAGATCAACCGGAATCTAATCTTCAATCAGATTCGAACCAGGCAGCCCATCTCGCGAGCTGACCTGGCGCGATGCTCAGGGCTGCAGCGCAGCACGGTTTCACTCATCGTTGAAGAACTGCTGGCAGAACGCTGGATCGTCGAGGGCCCGACCGGGCAGATTCCCCGCGGGCGCAGACCGACCTTTCTCAAAATCAACAATCAGCGCGGGGTACTCGCCCTCGATATCCATCCCAGTCAAACCAGGCTTGCCGTGACCGATCTGGGCGGTAACATCATCGCCGAGGAGATGGTCGTACCTCCTGAGAATCCAGCGAAAGTGGTGGGAGCGATTGTCGATGCGGTGCGCGCCATGATCGCCACCCATCGCGATCGCTCCTTCGACGGCATCGGAATCAATCTGCCCGGCAGGCTCGATGCCAACCTGGAGCAGTTCATCTTCGCCCCCAATATTGACTGGCCGATCGGCAACATCAAGGCGCGTGTAGAACAGGCCACGGGATTGCCGGTGGTGGCGGATAACGTGGCCAACGCCTGCGCGCTCTCTGAAATCTGGTTTGGATATAGTGATGGACTGCACGACCTGGTTGCCGTGAGCGTGACCGAGGGAATTGGCACAGGCATCGTCGCCAACGGCCGATTGCTGCGCGGAGAAGGTGGTGTTGCCGGCGAATTCGGCCATGTGCAACTCGAACCTTCTGGGCTGCCTTGCGCATGTGGAAACCGCGGCTGTTGGGAAACCATCGCTTCAAATCGTGCCGGGATGCGCTACTACTCAGAACTCGCGCAAAAACCTTCGCCGGGATTTGACCAATTATTGCGAATGACCGAAGCCGGCGATACGGCGGCGTGCGCGGCCATCGAAAAAATGTGCAGGGCGCTCGGTCGCGGCATGCACATGGTAGCCTCTGCGCTGGCGCCCAGCGAAATTGTAGTTGTGGGCGACATAACTACTGTGTGGCAAATGGCCGCTCCAATCATCGAATCGGAGATGAAGCGCAACCGGCTGGTCCACGTTCCGCGGCTTCGCCCTGCAGGCGGCGGCAGCCGCGCCAGGCTGCGCACCGCGGTGGCTCTGGTGATGAATGAAAGCCTGCTCGCAGTGAAGTGACAGCTCCTGGTTTACTGCCGCACCGTTTCAATGCTTCCCCTGCGACTTTACCTCTGCCATCATCTGTTCCACCTGGCTCTTCCCCTGGTATTCAGGGTTCGCCGCCAGTAACTTCTGCCAATCGGCCAAAGCTCCGGCTGCGTCTTTCTTACCCTGCCACTTCACCAGCCCCCGATTGAATAGCGTGTTCGGATTGTTGGGTGAGTAGCTGAGCGCCTGGTTGAACTCTTCGATCGCCCGATCAGCGTCGCCCAGATACCAGTAGCCTGTACCCATGTCGGTACGCACCGATGCGTCTGCGGGATTTACTTTCAATGCGCGCCCGTAATATTCCACCGCTACCGGGTACTGCTTGGCATCGTAGTAAAGGTTTCCCACGCTGGTTAGCAGTTCGGCATTGTTGGGTTGCGACTTGAGCTGGTCAAGCAGCGGCGCGGCCTGCGAATCAGCCAGCGCTTTCAACTGAGCGGGATCTTTGGCCGGTACTGCCGCCACCGGCGGGCTGGTTGGCGGGGTTGCATTCGCGCTTTTGGCTGCCGCTGCATCAACGCTCTTCTGTGATCCGTGAATCGTCAGTCCACCGCAAATACCAAGCGCAAGACAACCCAGTGACAGAACCACAGCTTGCTTCTGCGTCCAATGTTGTGATGGTTTCCGCTTCGCCTTAGTCATTGGATCCTGCTCCCTTCCCGGCGTTCCCCCCATTTGAGGCTGCCACTACTCCGGCCATCAGTCTCTGCACCTGTGCCCTGCGTTCCGGATCCAGTTGAGGATTCAACTTTAGAAGCTTCTGCCATGCGGCCAGCGCGCCTTTGGAATCGTTTTTCCCCTGCAGCCGGATCATTCCCAGGTTGAAGAGTGCATTGGGATTCCTGGGGTCAAGGCTCAATGCGCGATTGAGCTCGGTAATCGCCGCGTCAACGTCGCCTGACCGAAAGAGACTGATGGCCAGCTTGGTGTGCGCATCGACGTTCTTGGGATCTAGTTGAACCGCCATCCCGTAATACGTGGCGGCATCTTTGAACTGATGGGCCGAATGGTAAACCGTCCCAATCTGCAACAGAAGGACGCTGTTGTTCGGGTCCTTCTTCAGCTTTGCAAGCAGGGGCGCCGCTGCCTGGCCGGCAATCTGGTGCATCTCGGCGAGGCTCGGCATGTGGCCACCCGAAGTCATCGCCCCAGTGTGCGGCGATGTCACAGCGGCCTTTGCAACAGGAGCCGCCGAAGCCGGATTCGCCATCGAAGTTCTTATCAGATATCCAACCGCCAGGCCAACGCCCAGACAGATGGCCGCCATTGCGTAAACCCGTGTCGCCTGTAAATAGACCTCGGCGGCAGGCGCAGTGTTCGATTCATTTGCCATGCCGTATTCCCCTCCGATCGGAGTTGCTTTCGAGCCGCCATGCTTACTGCTGCATAGGCTCCGATCACCTGTTCCCGGCACATTCCGCTTTAGCGCGGAATGAATTGTGCCACTTCTTTCAGGAGGGCTCAACTGCCGAGTAACAACAGCTTTAGTGGACCATTAAGCGGCCACTTTGAGAGTGACGCAGATCACAATCTTAGAGGGTTCTAAGCAAGTGTGATTACGGTCACTTCCGTGAGGCTCATCACCTGTAAATATTCAATCGGAACTCCCAGAGTGTGGAGACACAGCGAGGGAGGTCACAGATGGTCGAAGAAAGTGACGGTTCTCACTTTTGTACACAGCGACGGCAAAAACCGGTGACTTTGGTGATTTTTACCGCTCTCCATCGTTCCCTCGCCCGATGCTGATCTCGCTCACACACATAACGCATTGCTTTAAGTTGGGACTTCGAACCGTCGTTGACATCAACACAATGCGAGTTTTGAGAGCTTCCAGGCTCAATCTCGCAACAACAGCACGATTGCTGCGCAGGCAAATTCAGGAATCTGAACTGACCAAACCTCAGCACGGTTCGAAGTCGAAGTTCAGCCGAGCAACAGAATGTGCACCAGGAGGCTCTATTCAATGAAACGCAATCTACTCTTCGCAGTTATGTTCGTGGCAACGGCCGGATTTGCGGCCGCCCAGACCTACGCGCCCCCGACTGATATCCTGGGCGCCCACCTTAACTACGGCCGCGGCTGCGCGGCCTGTCACGCACCGCACAGTGGCGCATACGGCAACGGCATCGCCAAGAACGCCGATACGACCTCAGGCAATACGATTCTGTGGGGCGAAAATGTCGAGCCCCTGTATGGCCAGACCCTCACCTTCGCAGGCGGCCGCGCTGAGACACTGCCGACCGACATCACGGCGAGCCCCACTGGCATTACCAGCATTGGGAACATGCCGAGTACGTCTGAGGCAACGGGCATTCTCACCTGCCTGAGCTGCCACGACGGCAACCTTGCAGAAGGCGCCATGATGCAGAACAAGGTCTATGAGCAACTGCCCTGGACCTACGGCACCGCCAACCCCATTCCCACCCTGCTGGGCAACGACGGTACCACCAAGGGCAACTACTTGAACGACCACCCGGTGGGCTCCGATGCTAAGTTTGGCTGCAATGCCACGACAGCTTCCGGTGGCTTCGGCGAAAGCGGCTACAACTGGGACTGCACCCTGAGCGGCACTGCAATCGTGGCCGGTCCGAACATGGCCCAGTTCATCAACAACTATGGCTTCTTTGTGCAGCTAGGCACCAGCACTGCTACCACTTCTCCTATCGTGGTTTGCACCAGCTGCCACAACCAGCACTCAATGAATGTGGTCAATGTCGCCCAGACCACCGGCGTCATACCCGGCAGCGCGGTATCCACCGGCCTGTCCGGAATCACCCCGGGAACTTACCAGACCATGTTCTTCCTGCGCGGTCCATATAACCCAAGCAACCTCGCCAGCAACACTGCGGCCCAATTCTGCCGGCAGTGCCATGGTGGCGAGTCGAACGAAATGAACGGCGGAGGAAAGATTCCCACCACCTGGTAATTCGCTCTACGCAATCGAACGGGGAGGGCCGAAATTTCCCTCCCTCCCCGTTCTCTTAATTGGGGGTCAAACATGAATACAAAACTTTCAACATCCGGCCTTTTCCTTCTCCTGGCCGTTGGTGCAGCCAGCGCTCAGATCGCTTCTCACGCACCCGCGCTCAGGTCCACGCCCACTCCTGCCGCGTCGATGATGGATCCGATCGTAGTCACTTCGCAGCCCGTGGCTCACGTGAACGGCGCCGTCCTGACCCAGGCCGACCTGGTCCGCGAGGAATACGCAATTTTCCCTTACGCCCGCCAGCACAACGGAATTCCCAAAGACATGGAACCCGACATTCGCCAGGGCGCCATGCGAATGATGATCTTTGAAGAACTGGTCTACCAGGAGGCCTTGCGCCGCAAATTGACCATCCCGCCGGCGCGCATACAGAAGGCCGAGATGGATTTCCGCAAGACCTTTGCCACGCCCGAAGCGTACAACGCGTTCATGCAAAGCGAGTTTCATGGCTCGCAGCAGTTGCTCGACGAAAAGATCCGGCGCTCGCTGCTTATCGATGCCCTGCTCAAGGTGGAGGTGCAGAGCAAGAGCGCCGTAACTCTGGTCGAGGTTCGGGCTTTCTACGATAAGAATCCTGACCGTTTCAAGATTCCTGAGGCCTACATCTTCCAAACGCTCTCGGCTATCGCACCGGATAAGGCAACTCCCGAGCAGTTGAAGTCGGCGCGCGCGCGTGCCGATAAGGCGCTGCCCCAGGCCAAGGCGACAAAGACGAACAATGAATTTGGCCTGCTGGCCGAAAAAATCTCCGACGACGACTACCGCGTCATGGAGGGCCAGCACAAGGCTACGCCAGTCGATCAGCTTCCGCCGCAAGTGGTTCAGGCGCTCAAAACGATGAAGGTAGGCGATGTCAGCAACGTGATCCAGGTCGGTACGATCTTTACCATTTTGCGGCTCAATGCGCATATGCCTGCAGGCAAGCAAAAGTTCGTAGATGTTCGTGCCAAGCTTACCGGCCTCCTTCAGCAGAACAAGACCAACCAGGTTCGCGCCGCATTTGACCAGAAGCTGCGGCAAAGCGCACGGATTGAAGAACCATAGACCTCCCCGAAGGGCCTCGCCAGCGTTGAGGTCCCTCGCAAGACGACGCCAGAAAGAAACAGTTAACCGCAAGATCAAGCCAGTGAAGTGATGGATCGCATACAGTGCCGGGTACCTTTCGAGTCGCGTTGATTTTGCCCGCAGGGCTGCTGCTTCTGGCTGCCCCGCTGGTCGCGCAGATCAAACTCGGCGAATTCAGCAACAACGCGAGCGGCACCGTTTCGTCAGGCTACACCGCCGACTTCGGGAACCAGGAGGCTTCAGACCATGGCTGGTCGGTCGGAGGTCAAACCGTCCTGTCTGGTAGCTTTTACAACCCCAACTTCCTCAACTACGCAGTCTCCGCATATCTCAACCAGTCGCGCGCCAACTCCGATTTCCAATCCATCTCCGACGCGAGCGGGTTTTCGGCCTCCGCCGGCATCTTTGGCGGCAGCAAGTTTCCCGGCGCGGTTTCGTATTCCAAGAGCTACGACAGCGCGGGTAATTACGGTATCCCCGGCATCGCCAACTACGTCACCCACGGCAATAACGACGAACTCGGCCTTTCGTGGGGCATGAATCTTCCCCACATGCCATCTCTCTCTGCCGGTTACCAACTGGGCAATAACGATTACTCGGTCTACGGAACCAATGACCAGGGGAGCAGTTCTTTTCACAGCTTCAACTTGCGCTCTAACTACGAAGTCGCGGGACTGGATATGAACGGTTTCTACGCGAAAGGCGGCAACCACTCAACCATTCCTGAAGTCATCAGCGGGAGTGCAAACAGCGAGATTCAATCGGGCTCGGATGGCTTCGGCGGCGGGGTGTCGCATAAGCTTCCTTTCGGAGGCGCCGTGTCGGTTAACGCCAACCGTTCCAGCTGGAACACCGGTTATCAAGGCGCTACATCGACCGGTTCGGTTGACACGGCGAATATGTTCGTCACCATGCACCCGGCAGCCAAACTCAGCCTTAACGGGAGCCTTGAATACTCTGACAATCTGGCCGGACAGTTGATTGAAGCGGTCATCAACCAGGGCGCCACTGCTCCATTGTCTTTGGAAAACCAGACTTCCTATTCGATTGATTCCCAGGCCTCTGCCTCTTACATCGTGGCCACCTATCTTGAGACCTCGCTCTTTGTCGACCGCCGTTCGCAGCTCTTCGAGTCTGAGCTCTATTCAGTCAGCTCTTACGGTGGCAACGCCAACTTTTCGCACCAGTTGCGCGGAGGCAATTTCAGTGCCTCGGTCACGTTCTCAGGCAATGAAGGGGCGCAGGGCGGTGAGGATTCACTGGGATTTGCAACCACCGAACATTATTCGAATGAAATCGCAGGCTGGCACCTCGATGGTTCTTTTGGCTATGCACAGAACATGCAGACTCTGCTGATCACCTACCTGAATTCTTCTTACAACTTTTCCGGCGGCGTAAGGCGGCGATTCGGCAAGTTGGGATTCAGCGCCGGCGGCGGCGGATCGAGAACGGCATTGACCGATCAGCCCGGCACCGCCAGCAGCAACCAGGATTACAACGCAAGCATCGGCTACGGCACCGTGATCACCGCCAACGGCAACTATTCCAAGTCAAGCGGCCTGGCTCTGGCAACCGGTGCAGGTCTGATCTCGGCCCCTGTCCCAATCTCTGCTCTGCCCTCCGATGCGTTTATCTTCTACGGAGGAACCAGCTATTCTGGCGCGGTCTCAAGTTCGCCGGCAAAGGGATTGACCATGTCGGCCGGCTTTTCCAGGTCGAACAGCAACACCTTAAACAGTGGGATTGCCACCGTTAGTCAGAATGAGCAGTACAATGCGATCATTCAATATCAGGTTCGCAAAATGGGATTTACAAGCGGCTATGCACGACTGGAGCAGGGCTTTGGCGGGTCGGCCACGCCGCCCCAGATTCTGTCGTCGTACTATGCGGGGATAACGCGTTGGTTCAACTTCTTCTAATGGAAAATCGGCTGCGCCGCGGTACATTACGAGTTCTCATTCCCCTGCTGCTCATCCCGGCCCTGGCCCTGGCAAAGCCTAAAACCACCACTCCCGATGTGTGGGAACTCTCGCTCGAAGGCGGCCGCAAGCTGGTTTGGGAGCATAGCTTCCGCTCAGAGGCCGAGGTAAGAAAGGTCGGTTTCTGGGGCAAGGTTGTCGACGTGGTTGCGGGTGCGCCGGAGATGCACTCCATGGTGCGCCCATACAGCGTCGTCACCGACTCGCACGGCCGCATCATCGTTACCGATCCGGGCGCAGCCGGCGTGCACATCTTCGACTTCGCCACCCACAAATACAAATTCATCCAGCACATCAAGAACGAGCACGATTCCATGCTCTCGCCGCAGTGCGTCGCCGTCGACGCCGAGGACAACATCTATGTGACCGACTCCAACGCCGGCGTGATATTTGTCTTCGACGTGAATGGCAAATTCCAGCGAATTATCGGGAGCCTGCGCGGGGGTGAAGGCTACTTTGAACGGCCAACCGGCATCGCCGTCGATTCTGCCGCTGGCCGCATCTACGTCAGCGACACCCTGCGCAATAAAGTTCTCATCCTCGACATGCAGGGCAAAGTCCTTCAACTCATCGGCAAGAAGGGTCACGATGACGGCGACTTCTACTACCCCACCGAGTTGCGACTCGTTGGTCAAGATCTCATCGTCGTCGACGCCATGAACTTTCGAATTCAGTTCTTCGATCGCTCCGGCAGATTTGAGTCGGCGATGGGAACCCTGGGCGACGGTCAAGGCTCGTTCTTCCGTCCCAAAGCCGTCGGGGTCGACTCCGAAGGCGACGTCTATGTAGTCGATTCTTCGCTGGGAGTCGTGCAGGTTTTTAATCGAAAGGGTCAGTTACTGTATACCTTCGGCGAATCAGGAACGCACACCGGCGAGTTTCAAATGCCCTCGGGGTTATACATTGATCATGACGACCATGTTTACGTGGTCGATTCATTCAACAGGCGCGTGCAGGTATTCCACTACTTCGGTTTGGACAAGCCGGCTGGGGAGGCGACCAAGTGAGGCTCGGCTTACTCCTCGTCGCGCTTGCCATCGTATCTGCCGCTGATGCGGCAAGCGGTCAAATTACCGGCGACGCGATGGGCAAGCACAATTTTGCCCCTACCGGGATTTCGCCCGTGAAGGGCGCCCGGCCCGAGAGTTGCGCTTACTGCCATGCGCCCCATTCAGGCCTCAACGCCGGCCTCTGGAACCAGAAGCTTACCAAGCAGATCTACTCAACCTATAGCAGTGCCACTGAGAAGAACACCGGTACGCAGCCGACGCTGGGCGGCGTAAGCAACCATTGCCTCAGTTGCCACGACGGCACCGTCGCCATGGGCTCAACTGTGGTCTACGGACAAGTCACCACTCACGGATCTATGTATTCGCAGGATATCTTCGGCGCGAATATGCAGACGACTCATCCCTACAGCATGGTGCTACCGCTCAAAGACAGTATCGACCTCTATGCTTCGCTGGCCGCAAACCATCGCACCAACGATCCCACCGGAGCAGTGACCCTGGTAAACAACAATGTGGAGTGCACATCATGCCACGATCCTCACGTTGAGGCCAAAGACCCCATCGCCCTCAACTTCCTGGTCGAAAACAGCGCGAATGGACAGCTCTGTCTTGCCTGCCATAATCCCAATCGAAAAATCAGCAGCCAGGTCAACCCCATCGCCGACTGGTCGACCGGCGCTCACGCTCTATCTACGGCAAAAATCTCGTTGTCTGCCTCCCTCGGCGGCTACCCCACGGTTTCGGCAAACGCCTGCGAATCATGCCATGCCGAGCACAATACCGCGGCGGGGTCACACCTGCTCCGCGGCGCTAATGAGCAGGATTGCATTGGCTGTCACAACGGATCCAATGTATCGCCCATGCCGGCCTATGCCGACGTCTTTGCCGAATATGCTTCGCCCAAGATCGGCCATCCATTTCCAACCTCAAATAATCCCCATGACGCCGCTGAGAGCGTGCTATTGAACAACAACCGCCATGCTACCTGCGTCGATTGCCACAACGCGCACGGCTCCCAGATCGTGGGAACATTTACGGCGTCTCCGCTTATTCGTATTTCACAACGCAACACTAAAGGCATAAGCGCCACCGACGGCACAACTGTTCTTACGCCTGCTGTGAATCAGTTTGAAAACTGTTTGCGTTGCCACGGCGCCAGTGCGGGCAAGCAGGTGCTCCCAATCTACGGCTACTTTCCCAACCGCGCCGTTTCCGGCGGCGATCAGCTTAATCTGATTCCGCAGTTCGCCGTCACCGCCAGCTCAAGCCATCCGGTGATGCATGTGAGCAACAGCGTGCTCGCTCAGCCCAGCCTGCGCACCCGCATGCTCCAGATTGACGGCATCACCCTGGGTCGCGCCATGGGCACCCGGATCTTCTGCACCGATTGCCATAACAGCGATGACAATCGCGAGTTCGGAGGTACCGGTTCGAACGGCCCTCACGGCTCAAAATGGACGCATATACTCGAACGCCGTTACGAGTTCAGCCAGACCGCGATGCCGGGTGGCTTGATCAACAATCTCTTCCCCACTCCCGACCTCACCGTTACCGGCCCCTACGCAATGTGCGACAAGTGCCACAATCTTTCCACCCAGGTAGTGAAAAACAGCAGTTGGAAATATCACAGCACGCACATCAATACCGGATTCTCCTGCTCCGTGTGCCACACCGCTCACGGCATGGGCGCCACCAGCGCAACCATCACGGGAGAACGGCTCATCAACTTTGACGCCAACGTTGTTGCCCCCAACAACGGCCAGCCCGTCTCGTACAATCACGCCACCAACAGTTGCGTGCTGGTCTGCCACCAGGCAGCTCACAACGCCAATGGAACCGTCACTACAATAGGAGTGAGGGCGGGATTCTCGACACACAAATAACTGCGGGTATCCATTGTTCTGTCGCTAGAGCCCGCATCGGAATCAAGTAGTAATCCTGAGCGATCAAGCATCGACCGACAGCCTGAGTGCAGATCCTCTGATGTGTGCAGTTCAGCCTGACGGTTCCGGAGTTGAACGATTCTGCCCGGAATGCACATTCGGTCACGCAAGCGGCGCCACATCGTCATGAAACTTCCGTTGCGCTTCGGCGTGGGCGCCAGATTGAAACTCCAAGGGAAGAAAAACGGAGAAGACGGTTCCCGAACGCGCGGGGAGCGCGCGACTCTTCACCTGGATAGTTCCACCGTGTTTGCGGACGATCTGCGAACTCAGCCAGAGACCCAGGCCCGTCCCGGTATCGCCCTTGGTGCTGACAAATGGCTCGAAGATCGAATAGCGGATGTCAGGATGAATCCCGGACCCGGTATCGGCGATGGTCAAACGGACTCCCCGCAACGATCCGTTGTTGTGCTGCCGGGCATTGGCAGCGCGGATCTTCAGCATACCGCCGCGCCCAATCGCATCGAATGCATTCCCAATCAGATGCAAAGTCACCTGGCGAATTTCGCCGGCCATGGCGAGAATCGGCGAACAGTCGCGGAAATCGCGTTCGACCAAAATCTGTGCAGAGGCGAGCCTGCGCTGATAAATAGTGAGGGCGGAATCCACAATCTCGCCGATGTTCACGAGAGTGGGTTTGCTCGGACTGCGGTAGAACCGTAGAGTCTGGGTGACGATCTCAGATACGCGCGCCAGTTCTTGAGCGGCAGTTTCGGCGAAGGCCTTGGCATCCGGCAGTGAAGTTGACCGCCCGATCAGGTAGAGCAGATTAGTGACTGACTCGAGAGGGTTATTAATCTCGTGGGAGATACTAAGGGCCAATCGTCCCGCAACCGCCAGTTTCTCCGATTTACGAAGCGCATCGTCCGCAAGCCTGATCGCCTTCAGGTGGTCTCTCATCTCATACTGGCGCCTGCGGCTGCGCAGCGCGGCCAGCACCGTGCCGATAAACGTCTCAGGCCGAATCGGCCGCTCCAGCAGTTCCATCTTGCCCAGCGGCTGCTGCGCCAGCATTCTTTTCCGGCTCCGCTCGCCGGGAATGGTCAGGAGAATGAAGAACAGGTCGGACCATGAGGGCTGTTCGCGAACCAGCGCCACCCATAAGTCGATTTCAGGCTGCGGCAGGGCCTCTTCCGCAATGATGACGACGCCTACTCCTGTTTCCATTCCTTTGCGTGCCTCCCGGGAATTGGGGAACACCAGACAGGAAATGTTGTGGCCTGCAAGAAGGTTGCAAATGAGTTCTCCGTCTCGCCCCGAGGGAGCAACCAGGAGGACGCTAAGCCCGTCTACCTTGTCTGTCATTTCACTGGCCTTGTTCTGCGAACGATCTGGAGCCTTGCAGGCTTTCGATCCGTCCGCGGTAGGTGGGGGCGCCGGTAAGCACACCTTCAAACTCGGTGAGGACCGAGCCTACGACAATCTTCCCGTTCTTCATGACCAGTTCCCGAATGGTGCGTTCGTGTTCTCCGCTGCGCTTCTTAATGACAGAGAGCGCCTGCCGCACCTCGCCCGCCGCCTCGAAATACCGAAACAGCAGAACAGTGTCGGCCAGGTAACTCACGTCAACTGGCGTATCGATGTTGGTTCCCACAAAGCCGCGCTGCGCCACGGTCAACAGCGTTGCCACGCCCTTCTGGCTCAAATACCCAAGCAATTCGTGCAATTGCATGGCCAGGAATTGTTCGCCCGGCATGGCATTGAGAAAGCCGTTCAGGCTATCGATGATCAACAGCTTCAAATCGTGCTTTTCTACCAGGTTTCTGATTTCGTGAACAAATTGGCCGGGCGAAAGTTCCGCGGCATCGACGCGGCGAAGCAGTAGCGTCTTGCTTTCAACGTGTTTCTTTATATCGAGGCCCAGGCCTCTTGCCCGAACGGCCAGCGTCGCCAACGTTTCATCGAAAGCGAAGAGCGCGGTGTGGAGGCCCTGTTCGGCCGAGGTCACCGCATAGCGGACAGCGATCGTGGATTTGCCACAGCCCGCGGGCCCAAGCAGAAGCGTGCTCGTGCCGCTATCAAGCCCGCCGCCCAACAACGTATCGAGCGCGGCAATACCACTTTTTAACTGCGTGGGCTCGAACGTCAAAAGATGCTCTGGAGCCACAAGCCGGGGATAGACTTGAACGCCGCCATGCTTGATGCAGTAATCATGGAAGCCTTCGCGGAACTGAGCGCCGCGCAGCTTTTTCACTTCCAGGCGCCGCTTCATGATGCCGTATTCGCGCTCCACGCTTTCCAGCAGGATGACGCCATGCGCGATGCTCTGGAGCTGGAGATCGTGCCCGTCGGCGGTGCGATCGTCGAGCAAAAGCACGGTGCATTTACGTCCGGAGAAATACTGCTTGAGTCCGAGAATCTGCCTGCGATAGCGCAGTGAATCACGGGCAAGAAGACGCACTTCAGAGAGGGAATCGAGTACGACGCGGGCCGGCTGCAGCCGCTCAACTTCCGCCAGCACTGCGTTGGTGGTGTCGGATAGCTCGATTTCGGTGGGACTGAAGACCGTGTACAACTTTTCTGGCTTGAGCTGCGTTTCGTCATGCTCAAGTTCAAACGTGTCGATATCATCAATCGACCAGCCGTGCGAATCCGCGATCTCCAACAGCTCAACTGTTGACTCAGAGAGAGTCACATAAAGGCCTTTTTGGCCGCGTCGGGCGCCCTCCATCAGGAACTGCATGGCGATGGTGGTCTTTCCCGTGCCCGGCTCTCCCTCAATCAAATAAAGATGATTGCGCGCCAGGCCCCCACCAAGAATGTCGTCGAGGCCATCGATTCCCGTGCTGAATAACTCGACGTGGACAGGCTGCCTCATGTCACGGACTTCACGTCCATCGGCAGTTGGCATTGCGTTTCCATTCTGATTCTGTTTGGAACTCATCGCGAAACCTTTCAGCGAACTAGACACTTTCGGCTGTCTAAGTATGTTTAAGCGACTCTCGTCGAGCCGGAGAGCTCTTAATTGTTGGGGTCTAGCCGTTGAAGTGAGGTCCTGGCGGACATGGCCGCCACTTAGCGATGGTTCGGGGGGAAGACCTAGCTGTTGCCAGTATGCTTCTCTCTTCACAATTTGCATGGTCACTTCTACACACATTGGCGCTGCCGTTGAACTTAAATGTTCGGAAGATATTTGCGCTCAATGTTTTGTGACCATCCGTGGGGGCGAACTTTTTCTCGACATGGGATCAAGAGAGAGCCGGTACCGCGCTACTTACAGGGACGGGCTCCCCGTTTCCACCGATTCTCATTACCTGGCATGGACTGGAAAATTGGAGATGCGGGTGCCAAAGTCCCGCTTCCGGAACATGGGAGACCAAGGACCGGACGCTCAGATCACCGTTCCCGCCGAACTTCCGTTCATCTCGTTTGACTGGCCGGCATGGCACTGCCGGCAGAACTGCGACGTCGAGTTAGCGTGGGAATTGGTGTTGTTCGGGTTGTAGGGAGCGCGGAGGAAGAACATAGTGGGGTAAGTCCCCGGGGGCAGGCCTGAATTCGAACTGCTGGTAATACTCACCGCTCTCATCGAATGGGGGTCGTGGCAGGTGGTGCAAACTACCACCCCCGCGTTGTTGTAGACGCCCGGTGCGACAAAGAAACCGTAATTCCGTACGAATTTGCTCGACATGGGGCCGCTCATACTGATCGCACCGTTCGAATCGGTGCAATCCCAGCCCTGAGTTCCTCCACAACGCACCCGCGTATTCAGTCCCATGGGGTGTTGGGACAGATAGCTGCTTTCTCTTGTGCCGAACAGCGTAGGGATGTTGTTTTGATGGCCATAGGTCGCGGGCAGAGTCTCATAGATTTTGTTCTTCATCATCGAGGAAGACGCGTAATTCCCGTCGTGGCAACTCAGGCAGGTCAACATGCCCTCCACATCGGGTGTCCCGGCCGACATACTGGCGGGAAGAACCTCTGTGTCCTGGCCGCCGCCCGTTGAAATCGTCTTTCCGTACAGGCCGGATACATCCTGGCCCCAGAGAGGGGATGCGGCGCCGGAAGAATCGTCGACGGTATTTCCGCCATGGCTGGCGTACCCCGTATGTCCTGCGTGACACGCGTTGCAACCGCGGCCGCCATTCAAGTGAGCGCCAAGTGCGTCTCCTGCCCCCATCGGGGTCTGGGCCGCAACGAGGCATGGAACGCCAACAACGATCAATAGGAATAGCAGGGTATGCCGCATCTCTTAGGACCTCTGACCTGTCCATCGAGTTATCGGCAGTTTCTAAGTTGTGTAGATATTACGGTGGGCATTATAAGCCTAATTGGGGAGGAGAACTCTTGTAATTCATTGAAGAATAATATGATGCGATCCACGTCACGCCAGAGGCTGTGCACGTCACAATGGTAATCGCGCCGCTGGTTGCCTGAGGAGCATATGCGTGTGATTTGTATCACTTTTCAAGCAGGCCATTCAGTTTCTAATAAACCTGCGCAGTCGTTTTCATTCCACTTGTACGTCGACGAAGCAGCCGCGCAGCCGCACTTGCGTGTTGGGTCGGCAGGCACGTAGATTGGCTTATTTCCAGGTTTATGAATCTTCTCCGTCATCGCGTCCGGTTCTTGAGTCAGGTCGCTCCATCAAGCGGCCGCGCCTTCGTCTTCAGAATTCTCAGCTTGGCTGCGTTCCTGGTTATTTTCGCGACGCGCGCGACGGCCGCCATTCATCCCGTTCCGCTCGACCCCAAGGCCGATTCGTCAACCTGCCTGCAGTGCCACGAAGACAAGACCAAGGGCAAGTCAGTGCATTCCGCCATGCAATTGGGCTGCACGAGTTGCCATGAAATCCGCGTGAACAAAGACATTACGCGTGTCAAGCTCATCACGGCCACCTCGCTTTCGCTCTGCCTCACCTGCCACGCCGACAAGAAGGCCTCCGACATCAAGGGCACGGTCCATCCGCCCGCCGTGCGCGACTGCCTCGTCTGCCACGATCCCCACTCGAGTGACAACAAGAACCAGTTGCTGAAGCCGGAGTCGGGCGAGGCTAAGGACAATCTGTGCCTGACCTGCCACACCACAGGCATGAACACTCACCCCGGCGGCAGCCGCCACGCTGCCCTCGACATGGGTTGCGATACCTGCCACCTGACCCACAAAACCGGACCCGAGCCGACCATAGAGAACAGGTTCCATCTCACCAAGACGACTCCCGCGCTGTGCGTCGACTGCCACGACCCCAAGGACGCCGATCTCGAGAAGGCGCATAACAACCAACCCTTCGGAACCGCGAACTGCGTGGAGTGCCACGATCCTCACCAGTCTGACCAGCCCAAGCTGATGGCTAAATTCGAGCACGCCCCGTTCCAGGCGGGCGGCTGCGATACCTGCCACGCGCCCGCGAAGGACGGCAAAGTAGTGTTGACTCAGGCCGACGTGAAGTCGCTCTGCGTCACCTGCCACGACGACAAGGCCAAGCTCATCGACAACGCCAAGGTGCCGCATCCGGGCGCCGCCGGCGACTGCACCGATTGCCATAGCCCACACGCCAGCAACCAACCCGGATTGCCGAAAACTGACTCCGTGAGCATCTGCCTCGGCTGCCACACCGACGTGCAGGATGAGGGCAAGAAACCTGTCCACCACCAGCCTGTCTTCGGCCTAGGCTGCGCCACCTGCCACACCCCTCATGGCGGCGACAACGATCACCTCTTGCGCGCCACAGGCAACGCTTTGTGCCTCGAGTGCCACGGCCCTGACTCAGTTCCGCAAAAAACTGACGACGGCATGCTGGCCATCTTCAACGGACAAATCAAACTGCCCGCCGACTATTACCAGACCAACAAAGTTCCGGTACTGCCGCTCAAGTATGGCTTGGGACACCCCGTTGATAACCACCCTGTCTCCGACGTGATGGACCCCAAGAATCTGTCAAAGATCAAGGCCCATCTCACCTGCCTCTCCTGCCACCAGCCGCATGCCTCGGCGCAGCCCGACCTGCTGGTAAAGGATCAGGCCAACAACATGCAGTTCTGCGACATGTGTCATAAGAACCGGCTCAACATGGAAGACACGGTTTCCCCTGGGAATTGATTGGAGATTTCAAATGTCCAGCTTCCTCTTCAATTCGACTCGCGCCACCAGGACGCCCGCCCTGTTGCTGATCGCCGCACTGGGCATTGCCACTCCTTTTGCGGCTTCTGCGTCGAGCAAGAAAAAGACCACGACCGATACTACCCAAACATCTAACGGACCGCGCAAGTTCAACTTCGATCCCAAGAAACTGGTGTGGCCCAACCCTCCCGACATCGCGCGTGTTCGCTGGGTCGACTATTTTGCCGGAGCCAAGATCGACTATTCCGCACCTGCCGCCAGCAAGGCCAAACAGTCCTGGATGGACAGGCTGGCAGGCACGCAATCCGATCAGGAAAAAGTCAATCCGAAGACGTTCCCCTATCAACTCATCGGCCCATACGGCATTGCCATCGATTCCAAAGGAAGAGTCTATGTCGCCGACCAGAAGGTCGGAGCGGTGTTCATCTTCAACACAGATACGCACGATACCGATATGATTCGCAATGGTTACGAAGCGCATTTTGAGTGGATCAACGGACTGGCCATCGACGATGATGATCGGCTGTTTGTATCGGACGGCAAATTGCACCACGTCCTGGTCTTCAGTCCCAAGCATGAAATGCAGGATCAGATCACCGAAGGCCTGGTGGACCCGGTTGGCCTGGCCATCGACACTACCAATCGATTCCTCTACGTTGTGGATACCCAGCAGGACCAGGTGATTGTTTACGATGCCGATACTCTCAAGTTACTGCGCCGAATCGGCACCGGAGGAAAGAACCACACCCTCACCAGCCAGGGAGACTTTGGAGCGCCGCAGGGCGTGGCCGTTGATCCCGACGGCAACGTCTACGTCACTGACACGCTGAACGATCGCGTTGAGATATTCGACGCAGACGGCAACTTCATCAGCACCTTCGGCAAGAACGGCGACGGGCCCGGTTTCTTCGAGCGGCCTAAAGGGATTGCCATCGACGGCGACGGGCATATCTGGGTTGCCGACGAGGTGCAGGACCGTCTGCAGGTCTTCAATAAAGAGGGCCAGTTGCTCACTTACATCGGCTACAAGCACGGCGGTCTTCCCGGCCAGTTCCAGGCGCTCATCGGAGTCGCCATCGACAAGAACAACCGGGTCTTCACCACCGAACAGTATCCCGGCCGCCTGCAGGAGTTTCAGTATGTGAACGATGCTGAGGCTGCCGCCGAAAAGGAAAAGAAGGCGCAGGAAGCGGAGCAAAAAGCCGCCCAGCATCAAAAGGCTCCGACCCCGGCCTCAACTGCTGACAAGCCCGCTCAGGCGCCGGCGCAACAGCCCGCCGCTGCTTCGCAGAGTGGAACGAGCACACCGAAGACATCGCAGTAGGCGTCGCTCTGTGCCATGCACTGCGGAAAAACTCCTCTTCGATCGTTTTGTAACTTGCTTCTAAAAAACCCGCTGAGCTCCACTGAGTTCTCCTCAATCGGGTAGAACCGGGGTTAACATTCTTATAACTCCAAGGCCCCATTTAGTGTCGAGACTATAAATAACCACGTCTCCGTCAGTAGTTGTTTCCGCAGGTAATTTGTTGACATTACATTCATTTTTATTTAACTTCTGCAACATCCCATCACGCCGTTTTCCCCCGGCAGAGCTCTCTTCGCGCTCGGCTCTTCCGGCAAAGCGTGAGCTTGATTCGCAGGATTCAGGCCTCTTAAATCGTGAACCGGGCTTTATATAAGAACTCCAGGCGCTTCAAGCAGGCGTCCCGATCAGCGCTTGAGAGTCCACATTGGATGCAAATCTACCCCGGCGCCAGCCGGGCATGAGCAGTAGAGCTGAATCAACTTTTAGGAGGAATAGCCATGCAAGTGGCCACGATGAAAAAGCTGTACGCTTTGACGCTGTGTTGTTCCCTGGGCTGCGCGGTTGCTTTCGGTCAAATCGCTTCCACTTCGCTGCGCGGCACGGTCAAAGACTCAACCGGCGCAGTCGTCCCCGGCGTAACAGTCACTGCCACCAACCAGGCGAGCGGCGTTGCAAATCATGCGCAGACTAATAACGCCGGCTTTTATGTTTTCCCCGATCTGGTCCCGGCGCATTACCTGATCACCCTCGATGCCAAGGGATTCGGCACCCAGACCCGCTCTGCCGAGCTGCTCGTGAGTCAACCCGCAACCATCGATTTCACCCTCAGCGTGCAGTCTGAAACCGTTACCGTCGACGTCAGCTCAGCGGCTGATGCGCTCAACCTGACCGACGCCACAATGGGCAACGCCGTCGGCAATGAAACCATCCAGGCTCTGCCGATGGACGGGCGCAATCCGATTTCGCTGCTCACCTTGCAGCCCGGCGTGCTCTACATCGGCAACGAGGTCTCTGACAGCCGCCAGGGCGCCGTTGCGGGCGGACGCTCCGACCAGGGCAACGTCACACTCGACGGCATTGACGATAACGACGAGGTCTACGGCACGGCCTTCACCGGCATCCTCCGCTCCACCCTCGACTCCACCGAGGAGTTCAAGGTCACCACGTCGAATGGAACCGCCGAAGCCGGACGCTCGTCCGGCGCGCAGGTCAGCCTGCTCACAAAAAGTGGCACCAACCACTTGCACGGCTCGCTCTATGAGTACTACCGGCCCGACAACGTCGTGGCCAACTCGTTCTTCAACAAGTACAGCCAGCTCGCCGCCAGTTTGCCAAACGAACCGCAATTCTACCTGGTGAACACGTTTGGCGGCAGTGTGGGTGGCCGCATTGTGAAAGACAAGCTCTTCTACTTTTTCAACTACGAAGGCCAGCGCGTAGGAACCCACGCCGTGGTCGGAGCTACTCTGCCCACGCAGTCTTTCATGAATGGCGAGCTACAGTACGTTGACACTAACGGCAGCACCGACATGCTCACCTCGGCACAGGTTGCCAATCTCGACCAACCCTGCACTTCGAACACCACACCTGCCAACCAGCCCGTCTGCCCCAACGGGCCCGGCCCTAATGCGGACGTCCTCTCGTACCTTGCCTCGGCAAAACTGACGGCAACCGGCACAACCCTCGGCGACGGCGGCCTCAACAGCGGCTCATATTACTTCACTTCGCCGGCGCCAAGTACGCTCAACACCAGCATCGCAAAGATTGATTACATTGCCAGCAGCCGGAATCGTCTTTTCTTCCGCGGCAATCTGCAAAAGGACACGGCTTCAGGCGCTGAGAACCTGCCCGGCCAGCCGCCTAGCTCTCTTTACGACGACAACACCAAGGGAATGGCCGCTGGATGGACCTGGACTCCGACAGATCACATCGTGAACGATCTGCGTTATGGTTTCGTCCGCCAGGGGTTTCAAATCTCCGGCCCCGGCGAGGCGAGTTATGTGGGCATCGCGGGACTCACTCAGCCTGAGGAGATCTGCGACTGCAACACTCTGCGCCACGTTCCAGTCAATGAGATTACAGACACCATGAACTGGAGCAAGGGTAACCACACCCTCTCCATCGGCGGCAACTGGCGCCTGGTCATCAACTACTTCGGCACCAACTCAGACTCCTTTGACGGCGCCTCAACCAATCCTCTCTATGCCAACACCGGCGATCTGCCCGCACCCAGCATGGCAAATGGTGACCCGGGCGACATCGATCCCACGTTTTATGAGGGCTCATGGCTTTACGGCTGGGGCAACATGGTGGGTGCCATCCCGGAGTTGACCAACGTCTACAACTACAAAATCACTTCGCCCACCACCGGTACCGCATTGCCCGACGGCGCCTTTGTCATCAGAAACTATCACGATAATGAATTTGAATATTTCATTCAGGACACCTGGCATGCCCGCCGCAATCTGAACGTGACTCTTGGGGTGCGTCACACCCTGCTGCAAACGCCTTACGAAGCGAACGGCCAGCAGATCTCACCCACCACCGACATTGACGCATGGTATAAACAGCGCGAAACGGCTGCCCTGCAGGGGCAGATCTATGAGCCCGACATCGCGCTCGCGCCTTCAGGCAAAGTCAACCACGCTCCCGGTTACTGGCCCAAGCAGCGCGATAACATTGCTCCCCGCCTTGGGGTGGTGTGGTCGCCTGAGCCCAACACATCGGTCCGCGCCAGCTTTGGAATGTATTACGACCACTATGGCGAGGCTCTCATCAACGACTTCGATGAGTTCGGCTCCGCGGGGCTGGCCACAGCCATCACCAATGGCGCTGATTCTCTCGGCTTCGAAACCTCGCCGCGCTTCACTGGTGTCAATAACCTTCCCGATATCCCATTGGCCACCTCTCCGACCGCGCAGACTTTCCCCTATACCCCGCCTGCGACCGGCTTCCAGATTTACTGGGGTCTCGATAACAAGATGAAGACCCCCTACTCTGAGTCGTTCAATCTCTCGTTCCAGCATGAGTTCCCCAAAGGATTCATCTTTGAACAAGCCTACGTAGGCCGCCTCGGACGGCATTTGCTGCAGCAGCTCGATTTCTCAGAGCCCGTCGATTACGTCGATCCCGGAGGCGGTGGCGCATGGTTCCCCAACGCGACCATGCTGTCGAAAATCGCTGACGCCTCGCCCTTCGGCACCGAACAGTATGGCATCTTCGCAGGCAATTACCAGAAGGTGAACAATAACGTTCCCACCATCCAATATTTTGAAGATGTCTTCCCTTACATGAAGGGTTACGATTATTCCGGTGAGAGCGCGACACAGGCAGTTTTCAACAATGCCTGGTCGCCTTTCCGCTACGTCAGCGGTGAAACTCTTTCCCTCGCGTTTCTCGATGCATTCGGAATCTTTCCTGGCAGCCCGTTCACCACGGGCGGTCCCAACCAATCCACTTTCTGGGCCGATCAGTTCTCATCGCTCTACGGCTTGACCACCATTGGCAACAGCTCTTACAACGCCCTGCAGTTCACACTGCGCCATCCCTCATCGCACGGGCTGACCCTCGATTTCGGTTACACCTTCTCCAAGTCGCTTGATCTCGAGTCAGAAACAGAACGCGGCGATGTCTTCACCAACGGCGACGGTGGCTACGTCGACTTCGGCATCCAGAACACCTGGAATCCCAAGCTCAACAAGGCTGTCTCCGATTTCGACACGCATAGTCTCTTCACCGCTGACTGGGTCTACGCTCTGCCTGTCGGCCGCGGAAAGACTGTGCTGGGCGACTCGAACGCCATCGCCGATGCTCTCATCGGTGGATGGCAATTTGCGGGCCTCGCTCGCGTCACCAGCGGCCTGCCTTTCTCGATGCTCACCCAGGCCTACCCCACCAACTATGAAAATCCGAGCTGGGGCATCGTGACCCAACCTCTCAAGTTAAAAAAGACTTTTGAGAATGGCGTGCCCCACGTGATGGATCAGGCTACTACGCAGGCCATCAACAACGGCGTCTTCACCGGCCTCGGGCCCATCCGCTACCCCTACCCCGGCGAAGCCGGCGAGCGTAACTTCTTCCGCGGCGACGGCTACTTCGACATCGACTCCTCGCTCACCAAGAGCTGGACCCTGCCGGAGAAGATGTCGCTCAAGTTTGCCGCCGAAGTTTACAACATCACCAACTCCAACCGATTCGACGTGAGCCCGGCTGGATTAAATCCTCAATTAACTCAGGCCGGCCTAGGCACCTACAGTTCAAGCCTCAGCACCTACCGCCGCATGCAGTTCGGCCTGCGACTTGATTTCTAAAAAACGCCTCGAACTCAATCCAGCAGAACAAAAGAGCGGCCCACCGGGTCGCTCTTTTTATTGGAGATTGTCGATTTGCCCCGACTCTCACGCCAGCCGCACATCAATCGCATGACGGCGCAGCAGGTCGATGTACTCCGCGCCCAGCACCGCATCCGTGACCACGATATCTGCCGCATCGAGCGACGCCACCGGAAAGATTGCGCCGCGGCCGAACTTGGTGTGATCGGCGACCACAATCAACTTGTCGGCCACTTCGATCATCTTCTTTTCCGAGCCGACCACCAGCGTGTTGTTGTTGCTGAATCCGGCTTCGGTAATGCCGCCCATCCCCATGATCACCACGTCGGCGCGGATGGCCCCCAGCATCTGCTCGCAGAAAGGGCCCAGCATTACTCGAATACGCGGATCGAGGTAGCCCCCGGTCAGCGTGAGTTCGATGTCGCGATCCGCTTCCAGCACCTCGGCGATGGGCAGCGAGTTGGTAATCACGTGAATTCTCTTCCCGGCCAGCGCCCGGGCAACCGCAGTCGCAGTCGTGCCGCCGTCGATGATTACCGTCTGCCCATCTTCAATCAGGCTGGTCGCCAGATGGGCAATGTGGTCTTTCTCTTCGCTGAGTTTTGAGCTCTCCACTGCGTAATCGCCGGCAGCCTGGACGGGAACGGCCCCGCCATAGACCCGCTTAAGCAGTCTCCGGTTTTCGAGGGCGCCCAGGTCGCGGCGCACGCTCGCTTCCGAGGTTCCCAGTTCGCGGCAAAGCGTCTCCACATCGATAAAATCGCGAGTCTGGAACATCTGCCGGATTCTAAGTTGGCGCTCAGCGGCTTTCATTGTCATGTGCATCCTACCGGATGCGGCCGTCAGAATCGATCAAATTCAATCACAATAGTCGATCCCGGAACCATTTATCCAACCGCCATCTCATGCATCACTGCATCGGTCACGTACTTTACAAGGGCATCGACATCCGTTTGCGAAATGCCTTGTTTGCCGCCGTCGCAAGGGCACGGTTGAAGAGCGATCGATCCAGGCATCTCGAGTTCAGATAACTGGCACTCCTGCATCCTGGAAGGATCGAATCGAACATCGGGAAGGCCCAGGCGCTTCTTGATTGCCAACAGATCGGAGCCCTTCTGCTCGGAGATGTACGAAATCGGAGAGCCCAGTTGCGCAGCCAGCATCAGAGTCCAGCAATAGGTCTCAAGCACTTCGGCATACCACTCGGCATGCGTAATGGTGTCGGCCCAGCATACGATCCCGTGATTCGATAGCAGAACCGTGTTGTGCTGCTTGACGAAGGGCAGAACCGTTTGCGCAAACGCCTCGGTTCCCGGCGTTTCGTAAGGAGAGATTGCAACCTTGCCGATAAATACCTCGAACTCGGGTATAACGAGGTTGGGAGGCACTCGGCCGGTGATTGCGTATGCGGTCGCATGCGGAGGATGGCAATGGACTGCGGCCTTGGCTTCGGGAACAGCTTTATAAATCTCGAGGTGCAGAAAAATCTCACTGGTCCGCGGCTTGGTTCCGGCAATCTGGTTGCCTTCAAGATCCACCAGGCACAGATCGCCGGGCGTGAGATCGAATTTGCTAACCAGTGTCGGCGTGCAGATCACTTCGTTTGGGCCGATGCGATAAGAGATGTTGCCGCCGTTACCGTCGACGAACTGCCTCATCCACAATTTACGGCCAACCGCGCAAATCTCGGCCTTGATGACTTCAGCCTCGGGTGTTGAAAACAGCGCCGGGTCAGGACTCTTGCTCCGCCCCGGCCCTTGATGGCCTTGCGTGTCGTGATGGCTTTGCATTACGTGATGGCCTTGCGCTGCGGCCGAAGAATTATTCGCCTTCGCGTTCTTTCCTCCGTCCACACCATTCCGCGCCACCTGAATGCCACGCTGCTGCAGAAAGTCTCGAGCCGACGGCGTAATCACTGCGCTCTGAGCCACGATCAAGCTCCCCGCGCCGTCCGCGACTGCGTCCTCAACATCTCGCACTGAAATTACCCGGCGATTTGAAATGTCGAAACTCTTTTTTCCCTGCGTCACTTCACACCTCTGAACATGCACCAAGTTATTCGGGCCTGATTTCGAGCGAGTCGACAATCAGCGCACAGTATGCATCCACGGCCACTTTCTCAGGCCAGAAAGGATTCGATGCCTCGCGCCCTTCGGTAAACGCCACCATCTGACCCACCGCCGCACCCAACTCATCCAGCGCAACCAGCGCCTTGCCGCCACCGCGCCCGTTTTTCGCGCAGGCATTCTCCATCGTCACCGGCTCAACCACCACCAGCCTTCTACCCGCAAACGATGCGAGAGCGGGGTTCAGCACCACGTTGCCGCGAACGATTCCCAATCTCATGCGCTCACCAACTCGGCAGTCACTGAGGCTGACTTCTCATCGACCAGGCCCATCACGACCATACGTGCCGGAGTGTTGTTGCCCAGCCTCGCCCGTGCAATATCGCCGTCCGTCGAGACGATCACTGTCGTTCCGACCGCCGCACCCTGCCAATCCACTACCACATTCGGCTCCGCGACCATACTGCCATCGCCTTCAATTCGCTGAACCAGCAAAAAACGGCATCCCTTCAGCGTGCAATGCTTCGCTGTGGCAACCACCGTTCCTCTTACACGCGCCAGAAACATGGCTAAATGATCCTCAGCGCGTTGCCCACAACCATTTGCCGCTCGCGAGTAAACGTAAGCGGCGTGGTAATGCCTTCTCCCGTCGGAGTTGCAATGGTGTGGCTGAAGTATCCTGGCCCACCAACGCCCAGCGAAGCCGGCGATGCGGCATTGTGGATGAATAGCGTGGTATTCATAGCCCGCGCCATCCGCGTTGCCGTTTCAACATTGCGCGTATGAATCACAGCGGTGTGCCGATAACCGTGTTCAGCTTTCACTGATGCTTCAATCGCAGAATCCACATCCTTCACGCGCACCACTGGAACAAAGGGCATCATCTGTTCCTCAGTCACGAATGGGTGGTCCTCCGTGGTCTCGCCAAACAGGAGCTCCGTTCCGGACGGAACGCGGACTCCCGCAGCCGAAGCCAGCACCGCTACGTCTTTGCCCACCAGGTCTTTCCTCAGGTGCGCTCGGCCGCAGCCTACTCCATCGCCGTCGAAGGTGAACGCCGCCTTCGTCAACCTTTCAATCGCCGCCCCGTCGAGTTCGAATCCCCCTGAACGCCGCATGGCAGCCATAAAAGCATCGGCGACGGAGGCGACGACAAACACTTCTTTCTCGCCGATGCAAAGCAGGTTGTTGTCAAATGCGGCGCCTTCGATAATGCACTTTGCGGCGCGATCCAGATCGGCTGTCTCATCCACCACGACTGGCGGATTTCCGGGGCCGCCTGCAATTACGCGCTTGCCGGACTTTGCCGCCGCCTTCGCAACCGCGGTGCCACCAGTCACGCAGATGAGCGCAATCCCTGGGTGATTGAAGATCTGTTCCGCGGCCTCGATGCTTGCATCGCGCGTCGTCACAATCACATTCTCAACGCCCAGTTCTTTCCTGATGGCGCGATTGAATAGTTTGATGGCGTATCGCGCCACGTTTGCTCCCGATGGGTGCGGCCCGAAGACAGCCGTGTTGCCGGCTGCCAGTATATTGATGGCGTTTGACACCATGGTCGGCACAGAGTGCGTGACCGGCAGCATCATCCCGATAACGCCCCAGGGCGCATGCTCGATGATGCATAGACCCGTATTGGCGCTCCGCGCCTCGCTGCGCATGGCTTCCACGCCGAGAACGAAGCCCATGTTTTTGAGCTTCAGAATCTTATGGTCGAGACGGCCAACTTTGGTCTCTTCGTACTCCATCCGGCCCAGTTCATCCGAGCGGTCGTTGCAAATTCCGCGAATGATCTCGATCATCCTGCCGCGCTGCTCAAGGCTCATCACAGCTACAGCCTTCTGCGCCTCATACGCTGCACTCACGGCGTCATCCACCGTCGCGAATACACCGTCTTCGCCCGGGTCGTGTAGCCTGCGCGAGCCAGCAATGCGCGAGCCAACAGCTTCAACCGATGCTGAAGCCGGCTGCATCTGAAGTCGAAGCCTGGCCACAACTTCTTTTGCAATCTCGGCCACCAACTGTTCCTGAATCTGCATTACGGCTTCTCCAGTAGCGTGCCTTCCGCTTCCACCGAGTCCACGATGCCGACAATCACTGCATCCACCGGAGCTTCTTTCGTCGCCGGTGTAAGCCGGGCCGAGCTGCCCTGCGTAAACAGCACGCATTCGCCAATGCCCGCCCCAAGACTGTCAACGGCCACAACTGAGCTGCCCGAAATCTGCAGCCTGCCATCCCGGCAGATGTAGGGCTGGATGAGCAACAGCTTCATCCCTTTGAACTTCTCGATCTTCTGCGTCGCAACCACGTTGCCGATGATCTTTGCGATAAACATGCCCGATCACCCCGTCTCAATAAGAGTTTGCCGTGCCTTACTTCGGTAGCACCGATGCAAGATTGCTGTGCGGGCGAGCGATCAGGTGCACGCTGACGACCTCTCCTACTTCTTTTGCGGCGCTCGCACCCGCGTCAACGGCCGCGCGCACGCTGCCCACATCGCCTGAAACATAAACCGAGCACAAACCGCTGCCCACTTTGTTCCAGCCCATGAACTCCACGCTCGCCGCCTTCAACATGGCGTCGGTCGCCTGCACCAGCGCAACCAGCCCTTTAGTCTCGATCATTCCCAATGCTTCGTTTGCCATCTCTGCTTCTCCCTTGCCGGTTACTTCAACATGCTCGCTACCAGCGCGTCATGCGGACGCGGAATGACGTGCGACGAAACCAGTTCACCAACGGTTTTTGCCGCTGCTGCACCTGCATCCACTGCCGCGCGCACGCTGCCCACATCGCCGCGCACAATCGCGGTCACATAACCGCCGCCGATCTGCACCGTTTTCACCAGCTCTACGCTGGCCGCTTTAACCATGGCGTCGCTGGCCTCAACCAGCCCCACCAGGCCCCTGGTTTCAATCAATCCGATTGCCTGACTCATTTCATTTCCTCCCGTCGCCTATACCGCGACCGGCTCATCGATTTCAATTTTTGCTGAATGTTGAACAAAGCTCGGCAACTCATCGTGCGGGCGCGAGATCACCTGCACGCTGACTACCTCGCCAATCCTCGCCGCCGCTTCAGCGCCCGCATCGGTCGCTGCCTTAACGGCGGCCACATCGCCTTCAACGAACGCCGTTACCAGTCCGGCTCCAACTGTTTGCCAGCCCGTAAACGTTACGTTCGCTGACTTGAGCATGGCGTCAATCGCTTCAAACAATGCCACCAGGCCCTTCGTCTCTATCATTCCCAGCGCTTGCTTCATCGCTTCCCCTTCTTGTTGTTGCTACTTTAAAAGCTCGATTTCCCTGGTTAAATGCAACCCGCAGGCATTGGCCTCGTCGGTATCCATGTGAACGTTCAGCCTGGAATTCGGGTCGATACGCACGCGAACCTTGTTGAACGTCAGCCCCGACTCGCCGCCCACGCGAAGCTTCATGTCATCGCCCTGGCTTACGCCAAAGTATGCAGCTTCAGCCGGATTCATATGCACGTGAATGGCCGCGCGAATCACGCCTTCTTTCAGCTCCACCACGCCTTTGGGCCCGATCAGGATCGCGCCCGGCGAACCCTCGATATCGCCTGAGGTTTTCACCGGTATATCGGAAATCCCGAGCATGATGGCGTCGGTGAACGCGAGCTCGACCTGCGTCCTTTTTCTCATCGGGCCCAGAATTCGCAGATTCGAAATCAGGCGGTTGCGTGGACCAACGATCGTCACCGACTCTTTGGCCGCGAAATTCCCTTCCTGGTAAAGTGCGCGATCGAAGCTAAGCTCCGATCCCGGCCCGAAAAGCACGTCCATATCCTCGCGGCAAATGTGCATGTGCCGAGACGAAGTCTGCACTACGAGCTCAGGCGCGCCATTATTGCCGGCTCGCTTCAGATATTCGAGCGCAACTTCACGTACGATTCGCTCCACCGCCGATCGCTCAATGACCGCTGTCCCTGCCGAGATTCTTCCGTTGCTTCCCATTGATACCTTCAGGGCTCTCGAGTTCGTTACGTCTGCGCTACCAGTGCTACCGAGGTTCGTGTCCGCTCTACGGCGGCCACTGTTTCTCGCGCAATAATCGCTTCCTCATTGGCCGGAATCACCATCACGCGTACTTGAGAGTCTTCGCTCGAAATCGTCCCTTCGCCGCGTTGATCGCGATTTTTATCTTCGTCCAGTTCAATTCCGAATGCGGCCAAATCTCTCAACACGGCCTTCCGAATCGCCGCGCTGTTTTCGCCAATTCCACCGGAGAAGCTGATCGCGTCCACGCCTCCCAGCGAAACCATGAATGCACCCAGGTAATGCCGGATCGCCCGCACAAATACATCTAATGCCAGCCGCGCACGCTTGTCCCCGCGCTGCGCTTCATCCTCCAGGTCACGGATGTCTCCGCTGCCGCCGCCGATCCCGGCAAGTCCCGACTGGCTGCATAACACCGCCGCCATCTGATCCGGATCGAGGTTGAGTTTCTTCATCATGTAGAGCACGGCGAACGCATCGATATCGCCTACCCGGTTGCTCTGCGGCAGCCCGGACTGCGGCGAGGTTCCAAAGCTGGTGTCAACAGCAACGCCATCGGCAAAGGCGGCCACGCTCGAACTCCCGCCCAGGTGGCAGGAGATATGCCGGACCCTGTCGCCAGGCATCACTTCCCTCACTCGCTGGCTCGCCGAGCGGTGGCTTGCGCCATGGAAACCGTACCGCCTAATTCCGTGCTGCTCACGCCACGTGTAAGGAACTGCGTAGGTCGTCGCGGATTCATCCATCTGCCGGTAGGGCGCAGTCTCAATCACAGCAACCAGCGGCGTCCCGGGCAGCGCTCGCCGAAATGCCTTGATGGCCGCGACATATGCCGGGTTGTGCGCCGCGGCAAAAAACGAGAACTCCTCCATCGCATTTAGAAACCTGTCATCGATGATCTGGGTAGCGTTCAACGGTCCGGCATGCACCACTTTGAACCCGACCGCCTCAACGCGGTTCAGGTTCGCGATTGCTTTTCCGGGGCCGGCAATCTCCGCTATGCACCTATCGATCGCGGCTGTGAAGTCGGCGAATTTCCCGCCGGGCTGGCCGATTCGCTCCATGCGCCCCTGGGCCAGCACCCGCTCGGTTTCCTGCATGTCGACGAGACGGTACTTGAAGGAAGTACTTCCGATATTCGGAATCAGGCAGATCATAATCGTGCTCAGTATTGATTGTTATAGGAATAATATGGTAATTTAACAATCAAAGTCAATCACAAATGTCGAAAGATTTGCATGACCAGTCGAACACCATCTGAATTCAGCGCGTTATCCCCAAGCGAACTCAATCGGGCTCTCGCGCGGATTGAAGAACTGGGGATCGTTGGAGCCGGAGGAGGAGGGTACCCCACGGCCGCGAAACTCCGCACCCAGGTTTCGACCTTGATTGCGAATGCCGCTGAATGCGAACCCCTTCTGCACAAAGACAAGGAACTCCTGTTGCATCATGCCGAGCCGTTTCTCCGCGGTCTTCAAATCGCGATGAAAGTGGTTGGCGCTCGCGATGGCGTCATCGGAATCAAAGACAAGTACCACGAGATCATCGACGCTCTTCGCGCCCAATCTCCGGCCAGTATTCGCATCGTCGCTTTGCCTGACGTGTATCCCGCGGGAGACGAGTTCGTCCTCGTCCACCTCGTGACGGGCCGGATCATCCCGCCGGGAGGGCTGCCCAAAGACGTTGACGCAGTGGTAGCCAATGTCGAAACGCTCATGAACATCGGGCTCGACCGACCGGTAACGTACAAATACCTTACCGTTGCAGGAGCCGTTCAGAATCCGTGTACGCTGCGCGTACCTGTCGGGATATCGATTGGTGAGGTGATCGATGCCGCAGGCGGCGCAACCTGTTCGGACTTCGCAGTTTTACTAGGCGGCGTGATGATGGCCAAACCCGCCGCATGCCTCGAGGCTCCCGTCACAAAAACTATCGGCGGCATCGTAGTGCTGCCCTCGTCGCACAAGCTTATCCGCCGGCACACCGCGCCCTGGCAGCAGGTCGCGCGCATCGGACGTTCATCCTGCGACCAGTGCCGGTTCTGCACTGAGTTCTGTCCGCGGTTCCTGCTCGGCCACCCCATTGAACCGCATCGCGCCATGCAGAGCCTGGGGTTTTCGGAGGGCGCTGACGCCATGGTTGCCGGCACCCTCTACTGCTGCGAGTGCAATCTTTGCACCATGTATGCATGCCCTGAGGATCTCGATCCGAAGAACGTTTGCACCCACTCGAAGCCGCTGGCGCGAGAGCGTGGCCTGTTTTTCAAAGGCTCACCCGAGTCCATAAGCGCACACCCGATGGCGGAGTTTCGACGGGTGCCAATGCGCCGCCTAATCGCCAGGCTCGGTTTGAGCGAATACAAAAACACAGGACCACTGATCGACCTTGACTTTGCGCCGCGCAGGGTGACTCTCCCGCTCAAACAACACGCCGGAGCCGCTGCGCTGCCCCAGGTAAGAACAGGCGAACACGTACGCCAGGGTGATCTGCTGGCCGCGCCGGAACACGGCAAACTCGGCGCTCGCATCCACGCAAGCATCGATGGCGTAGTGACTGTCGCCGGCGACTCCATCTCGATTGAGGCCTTGCCATGAGCTGCATACCAAGCCTTCAGCAAATCACCCAGCCGTCGTGCATGAGTTCTCTGCCCTCGCGCTGCGATTGAAAGGGACCAAAGTGGAATCTGAAATCAACTCCATTGGACTCATCGAACTCTCAAGCGTGGCCGCGGGTATTCTGGTTGAAGACACGATGCTGAAGGCTGCCGCGGTTCGTCTGCTGCTGGCGCGCACCATCTGTTCCGGCAAGTTCCTCATTGTTGTTGCCGGCGATGTCACCTCAGTCCAGTCCGCGCTCCACGCCGGAGCAGCTTCTGCCGGCCCGTCTCTGATCGAGCGCCGCCAGATTGCCCGCGTTCATTCCTCCGTTCTGGCCGCGGTATCGCAAGCGGTTGAAGTCAATGCCGATCAACTGCGATCAATTGGCATCATTGAGACTTTTTCGGCGGCCAGCGCCATCGAAGCCGCGGATACGGCTGTCAAATCTGCCAACATCGTCCTCCTTCGCGTACACCTCGCCATGGCGCTGGGCGGCAAAGGATTTGTCCTGTTGGCCGGAGATATCTCAAGTGTTCAGGCAGCGGTTACGGCAGCCTCAAAAACTGTTGCCGAGGAGGGAATGCTGGTGGGCCGCGCCGTAATTCCCGCGCCCTCACCCGAACTCTTCAGGGAATACATCTAGGCGCACGCAATGCGAGTGCGCACCTCAGGCAATCGAGCATGTCATCGTTGCTATAATCCCGGGGTGAGCTTATCACGCCGTCAAATTCTTCAACTATCCGCCACAATCTTAGGTCCCGGAATCCTCGATTTTCTTCACACACCCACTTGGCAGTGGACGAGATTGCCCATTCTGGAAGCTGCAACGACTACCGCACCGTCGACGCAGAGCGCGGCATCGCAAGTGCATTTTGTTGACGTGGCTCGTGAGGCAGGACTCACGACGCCGAACGTCTGGGGCGGCGTTGACAGCAAGAACTACATTATCGAGGCCAAGGGCAGCGGCATTGCGTTTTTCGATTACGATCAGGACGGTTGGCTCGACATTTATCTCACCAACGGGTCGCGACTGAATACCGCCTGGCCTGGGGGGAAGGAGCCGACCACTCAGCTCTATCACAACAATCGTGACGGAACGTTTACTGACGTGACTTCCGAATCGGGCCTTGGCCGCGCCGGATGGCAGACTGGCGTGTGCGTCGGCGACTTCGACAATGACGGCTGGGACGATCTGTTTTGCACGTTCTGGGGGCACAATATTCTGTTTCGTAACAACGGCAATGGCACATTCACCGACGTGACGAAACAGGCAGGATTGTGGAAGGATGAAGTCCGCTGGGGATCGGGCTGCACGTGGATCGACTACGATCGCGACGGATTTCTCGATCTCTTCGTTGCGAACTACCTCAAGTTCGATATTGCAACCACTCCGGCGCCTGGAGATAACGCGTCTTGCCAATACAAGGGCCAACCTGTGATGTGCGGCCCACGCGGGCTCCCCCCGGGCACCAATCTGCTGTACCACAATAATGGCGACGGCACGTTTACCGACGTTTCTGAGAAGTCGGGGATTCTCAAACCCGGACCTCGCACCTCAATCACCGCGGTGTCGTACGACTTCGACAATGACAATTGGCCCGACATTTACGTCGCGGTCGATTCGGGACCCAGCATCCTGTATCACAACAATCACGATGGAACCTTTACCGATATCGCCGTGTCGTCGGGCTGCGGATATAGCGATGATGGCAACGAACAAGCCGGCATGGGCGTAGGCGTTGGCGATTACGATTGCGACGGCTGGCTCGACATATTCAAAACCAACTTCTCTGAAGACACTTCGAATCTCTACCACAACAATGGCGATGGAACGTTTACTGAAGTTACGTCAAAAGCAGGCGTCGATCTCGACCGCCTCGGGGTGAAGTGGGGATGCGGGTTTATTGATTATGACAACGACGGATGGCCCGACATCCTCCAGGTTGACGGTCACGTTTATCCAGGCGTGGATGAGAATTCCAACCAGACGTTCTTAGAACCGCGAGTTGTCTATCGCAACTTGGGTAACCACAAGTTCCAGGACGTCTCAAAGGAGCTGGGGCCGGGAATCACCGCGCGCCACTCCAGTCGCGGCTGCGCCTTTGGCGATTTCGACAATGACGGCGACATCGACGTCGTCGTGAACAATATGAATGAGATCCCTTCACTGCTGCGCAATGATGGCGGAAACAAAAACAATTGGATCAAGGTGAAGCTGGTCGGAACCAAATGCAATCGAACGGCGATTGGGGCACGCGTGCGCGTTGTAACCGGAAAACACTCGCAAATTGATGAAGTCCATTCCGGAACGAGTGTGATGTCGCAGAGCGATCTGCGGCTGCATTTCGGTGTCGGTCAGGCCGCGAGGATCGACCGTCTCGAAGTCAAGTGGCCCACTACTCATAAAACCGAAGTCTTCACCAATCTCAATCCCAATCAGATCCTTGTCATCAAAGAAGGAGCGGGCATTATTCAGCGAATCCCGCCCAGCCTGAAGTCGAAGTGAGGCGAAGTTCTGCCTGTGATCGATCCCCACTCCTCATGGCTCGGTAAATGTGTAATGGCTCACTTGCCACGCGCCATCGATGAGCTGCTTGAACGTGGCATACACCGTTACTTCGTTCGATGGTATTGCGACCGTGGCCGAGGTAGCCGTTGTCACTTGAGAGTTGTACAGGTTCGATGTGCCCGCGCCGGCGGTTCCCAATAGCAGAACGTACTCTGCCGGTCCTGCACCGTTGCTCCAGGTAAAGGTCTGGCTGGTCGCGAGCGTGCCCGACGACGGCGAGAGCGTGGCCGGCGTTGGAGTGCCCGGTTCGGTAAAGGTGTACTCCGATTTCTGCCAGGCGCCATCGATGAGCTGATAGAACGTGGCATAAACATTCACGCCGTTGGACGGAATGGTCACCGTAGCCGTGGTTGCAGTCGTGTCCGGGGTGCTGAGTATGTCCGTTGAGCCAAAGCCCGAGGTTCCTAGTTGCAGCAGGTATCTCGACGGGCCTACGCCATTGCTCCACGTGAAGGTCTGGCTGGTCGAAAGCATGCCCGACGAAGGCGTTAGCGTGGCCGGAGTCGGTGTGCCAGGCTCGGTAAAGGTGTAAGCGGTGCTCTGCCACGCACCATTGATGAGTTGCCTGAGCGTGGCAAACACGGTCACACCATTGCTGGGAATGGTAACCGTTGCCGATGTATTGGTGGTCGCGCCGGAGGAGTGCAGGTCGCTCGAATCTGGCCCGTTGGTTCCCAGCAGCAACTGGTATTCCGCCGGACCGACGCCGTTGCTCCAGGTGAAGGTCTGGCTGGTCGCAAGCAAGCCTGACGAAGGCGTGAGCGTGGCCGGTGTCAGCGTGCCTGCCTCGGTAAAGGTGTAAGCGGTGCTCTGCCACACACCACTGATGAGCTGCCTCAATGTGGCAAACACGGTCACACCATCGCTGGGAATCGTGACCGTTACCGATGTATTGGTGGTCGGGCCCGAGTTGTACAGGTTGCTTGAATTTGGCCCACTGGTTCCCAACAACAACTGGTAAGATGCTGGACCGACGCCGTTGCTCCAGGTGAAGGTCTGGCTGGCCGGAAGCATGCCTGAAGTTGGCGAAAGCGTAGCCGGCGTTGGAGTGCCCGGCTCGGTAAAGGTGTACTCCGACTTCTGCCAGGCGCCATCGATGAGCTGATAGAAGGCGGCATAAACATTCACGCCGTTGGACGGAATGGTCACTGTGGCCGTGGTCGCAGTGGTGTCCGGAGTGCTTAGGATGTCAGTTGAGCCAAAGCCCGAGGTTCCGAGTTGCAGCAGGTATCTCGACGGGCCTACGCCGTTGCTCCAGGTGAAGGTCTGGCTGGTCGAAAGCGCTCCCGACGAAGGCGTGAGCGTGGCCGGCGTCGGTGTGCCCGGCTCGGTAAAGGTGTAAGCGGAGCTCTGCCAAACACCATTGATAAGTTGCCTGAGCGTGGCAAACACGGTCACACCATTGCTGGGAATCGTGACCGTTGCCAATGTATTGGTGGTGGCGCCCGACCGGTACAGGTCGCTTGAATCTGCCCCACTTGTTCCCAGCAGCAACTGGTACATCGACGGCCCTGCGCCATTGCTCCAGGTAAAGGGTTGGCTGATCGCAAGCGTACCCGACGACGGCGAGAGCGTGGCCGGAGTGACGACGACCGAGATACCTGTAGTGGCCTGAGCGGTGAGGTTGATTGGGGGATTCAGCGGCAGCGTAGCGGTAAGGATGTCATCGGTCGTAAACGCGGTGATTACCAGGTCGTTGAAACCGGCAACCCCCGATGACACGGCTTCTGAGGTTATGCCCCCGAGCAGGCCGGCACTGTCGGTCATGTTTACGGCGCCTGCGTTTGCAGCGGTGAATAGAGATCCGCTCTCAGACAGCGTTACAACCGGTGCAGGACTGAGTTGAGCGTTCCCGGCTGTGCTCGCCGGCGGTTGTGTGCTGAAGCCGATGGCGTAGTTGGTCTGCACAGAACCCGCGTCCACCGTGCCCGATGGGCAGTAGCCGCCGGTTGGTTGCAACGGATCGCCGCGCTGGTCGGTGGTTGTGCCGCTCGCAATATTCGAGGTAAGGCCCGCGCAAATCGCCACGCTGCCAGGCAGCGGAATCATGGTCTGCATTGGGCCGCCGTAATTGCCGAGAGGCGCAAGGTTGACGTTCAAACCGTTCTCCGGCTCACCGTCCCAGATGCCGATCAGGTTCCCGTTAATAATATTGTTGCCGAGAGTAATGTTGTTGCCGGTCCAGTAGTTGCTATCCCATAGGTTGTCGTCAACGTCATCCTCGGCCGATCCATTGATCGTGTTTCCCGTAATGACATTATTGGCGAGGTACAAGAGAAAGTCACTGTAGATGCCCCCACCTCCGCCGCCGTTGCTGAAGCCGGCGAGGGGGGTGCCGTTGTCGGTGGAGTTTCCAACAATTGTGCTGCTGTTCACCGTCACCTGGCAGGGGCCGTTGCTGTCGTTGTTGATTGCCCCACCGTTACCGTTGCCCCCATTGGCCGCGGAGTTCTGGTAGAACGTGCTGCTCGATACCGTGGTAATGCCGCAGCCGTAGAAGTCGGAGTTATCGATGGCTCCGCCATTGCCGCCTGTAGTGGAGTTCGAAGCGAAGGTGCTGTTTACAACAGTCAAGGTGCCGCCGAAGGCATTGAAGATGGCACCGCCCGAACCTGTGGCCTCATTCCCCGTGAATGAGCTTCCTGAGACGGTGAAGGACGCGGTGTTGGTGATAGCTCCGCCGCTGCCTCCGTTTGAGGCATAACCATTGTTGATGTTGAGGTTATTAATCGCCGAGTTCGAACCGTTCACTACGAAGATGGTTCCGTTGCCGGAGACGGTTGGGCCGCTGCCGTCAACTGTAACCAGGTTGGTCACCAAGCCGCCGCTGCCTGAGGTCAAGCCCTGAATGGTTGTGTTCCACGGTATGCTGAGCGAGCCAGGCCCGGTAATGTTCGGATAGATGGTGTTTGCGGTGGAACTATTGACGAGATTGGATGCCGCAAAGACTGTTGTGTCGAAGTAGATAGTCCCCGCTCCAAGACCAGATGCGGTATTCAAAGCGTCGCGCAGCGTGCACTGGCCGGGATTGCCGTTGTTGTTGCCGTCGGTCGTATTGCTTGTTGTGGAAGCGAGCGTCGTGCAGGTGAACGACCCATCGTCATCGAGGATTGTGTTCACAACAAGATTCGGCGCAATCACGTTGTAGGGGACGGTGTTGCTGTTGCTGGCTGCATCATTTGCGTCGCCCGAGAACTGGGCCGTGAAGCTGTGCGAGCCGAAAGATAGTGGAGCGCCAAGGGTCGATGCGTTCAGCGCAATCGTGGCAACGTTGGGTGTGCCGCCGCTGAGGCTTACCGCACCGGAGCCGAGCAAACTGCCTCCGTCGAAGAAGCTCACTGTCCCGTTGGCCGTGGGTGAAGAGACCGTGGCTGTGAGCGTTACTGTTTGCCCCAGTGGCGCAGAAGATACCGGCGAAGCGGCGAGCGTGGTTGTGGTGGACGGAGCCACGATGAGGGTATAGCTCTGCGAAATAGTGACAATGCTGTTAGTAACGTCGGTGGCTGTAAGCGTGAAGTTAAAGGTACCGTCCTGTGACGGCGTGCCGATGAGCGTCCAGCCTGTGCCCGTCGCAGTTCCCGGGGGCGTCAACGTAAGCCCGGCGGGAAGAGTTCCAGAACTCGTCAGCTGATAGTCGCCGGAACCATTCGAGACCGCGAAGCCTTGCGAGAAAGGAATTCCGACTGCAGCAGAGAAGGTTTCACCGCCCGGCGAAATAACGAGCGCCGGCAGAACTGTCAGGCTTGCCGACGCGTTGATATACGAACTGCCGGCGATAATCATCGTGGTGTTAAGCGACCCGCTGCCTGCAGTATCGACTGAAAGGCTTGGGAAGGTCGCGCCGGAGCCCGCAACAGTAGTGGCATTGTTGCCGCTCAGGTTTCCCGCGCCTGAGTAGCTCAGCGTTACTGGTACCGCTCCACGGTTCGCGCCGTTCTCAGTAACTGAGACTGCGACCGTGGGCGCCACCACACCGCCTGCTACGCCTGTGTAACTGGACTGCGCAATCTGGACCGCCGTGTAATTGGTCTGCACGGAGCCGGAGTCAACGCAGACGGAAGGAAGGGGACCACTGGTGTTTCGTAACTGTCCGTAGACAAGGTTGTAGTTCAGATAGCCGCGCTGATCAATATCGATCTGAACCGACTGTGGCTGCCACTGGGCGGGACTGTAGTAGATTGAGCCCGCGCAGATGGCCGAGCTGCCTGGAAGAGGAAGCATGGTCTGCGTAGGGCCACCATAGTTTCCGAGCGGGCCCAGAGTCATACTGTTGGGGTCATCTACCACAGCCTCGTTGAAGACGCCGACGTCATTTCCACCGGTATCGGTGTAACTGCCCCAGATATCTCCATAGAGACTATTTGAATTTCCGCTCACGATGGAATTGGCGAGCGAGATGGTGCCGCCACTGACAACTTCGCCGTTTGAGAAAACTTTATTGGCGATGCCTCCACTGCCCCCGACAGCCGAGTTTCCTGAAATTGTGGTGTTGGTAATTGTTGCCGTGCCGGAACCGACAGCGATACCTGCGTCCGGCCCCTGGTTGTTGGCAATCGTGCTGTTCACAACATTCAGCGTGCCGTTGTTCTCGTTATCGATTCCGCCGCCGTTGCCGGGTCCGTTCGCACCGGCCGAGTTGCCGGCGATAGTGCTTCCAATAACGGTCAACGTGCCGGAGTTGTAAATTCCGCCGCCGGAGTTAACTGTTCCGTTATTCGTGATGGTGCTGTTGGTCAGCGTCAGCACGCCTGAGTTCAAGATGCCGCCGCCATTCGCAGGAACACTGCCATACTCCTCCAGCCAGCCGCCGGAGATGATCAGGTTGCTGATCGATGTCCCAGCCCCGGTGACCGCAAAAATGGTTGACGACGGCTGGTAGATTGAGGTGCCTCCGCCATCCACGGTCACAAGGTTCGTCTGGTTGGCGCCGCTGCCCGTGGTGGGCGCGGTGAGCGTCGTGTTTGCCGGCACGGTGAGCGTGCCGTTGGTCAGCGCAATGGTGGTCGGCGCCGCAAAGGCAGTGGTGTCGAAGGTGATGTTTGCGCCTTCAGGGGCATTCGCAGCGGCAAGCAGTGCATCGCGCAATGAGCAGGCGCTGTCTGCGGAGTTATGGGTTGTCGAACTCTGCGGAGTGCAGTTACCGGCCGGCCCGCCATCGTCGGTGTTGACATTCACTACAAAGTTCTCAACCGTAGCTACTGAAAATGCGAGCGGCGTCGCCGATGTGTCTGAGCCAGCCAGGTACGCATCGCCCTGGTAGAGTGCCGTAAACGAATAGCTCCCCTCCGGCAGCCCGTTGGGAATATTGAACGTGGCAACTCCATTCACGAGCGGCGCATTTGCGAGGTTGTTGGCGCCGTTATATAGGATCACGAGTTCGCCATTGGTGCTTTGGCCTGCCACCGTGTAGGGCGAGAGCGTGGCTGTAATGGTGATCGCCTGGTTCACAGCGGCGAAGTTTGCCGGATTGGTTGTCAGGGTCAGAGTGGTCGACTGCAGCACCGTCAGGCTGGCATCTGGGGATGAACTGGATCCATTGAAGTTTGTGTCGCCGGAATAACTGGCAGAGAAAGTGTAAGTCCCCTCGGCGAGCCCGCTGGGGATAGTGAATGTGGCAACACCGTTCGAAAGCGATCCAGTGCCGAGGCTGCTTGAACCCTGGTAGAAAGTCACCGTATCGCCGTTTGTGCTGGCGACACTGAGGGGGTAGGTCGAGACCGTGGCCGTCAGCGTTATCGGTTGGCCGCTGCCTATATAGCCATTAACACCGTTGGTTGTGATCCCCATGGTGGTTGGCGCCTGCAGCACATCGATGGTGTCCGCCTGCGAGGTAGTGCTGTTGCCAAAGCTTGTGTCACCTGCGTAGCTTGCCGTGAACGAATCGTTCCCCACCAGAGGCACGTTGACCGTGAACATGGTGTTGCCTTTGCTGAGCGTCCCGCTTCCAACGGGAGTGCCGTTTTGGTAGAAGGTAATGCTTTCGCCGTTCGTGGAGTTACCGCCCAATACGCTATTCGGCTCGAGAGAAGCCTGCAGCGTGATTGGAGTGCCGTAAATGACGGCGCCCGGCGCGCCCGAAGTTATCGTCAGTGCGGTTGGAAGCTGCTGCACGGTCAAAGTGGGCGCCGTGTTGGTGTTGGTGGAATTCCAGTTAGAATCACCCGGATAACTGGCGCTGTAACTATAGCTCCCCACGGCAAGATTGCTGAGCTTGAGCGTGGCGACATTGCCGCTGAATAGCGCGGTCCCAACGGAGGTTGTACCGTTATAAAAAGTGACTGAGTCGGTGTCAGGGACGTAGGGGTACGTATTGAATGTGGCCGTAAGAAAAACGTCCTGGCCATAAGTGGTGGTGCCTACCGGGGAAGTCGCGAACGTGACGCTGGGCGTCACCTTCGCCACCGTCATGGCGGCTGCCGATGACGTGTTACTGGCAATAAAGCTGGTGTCTCCCGGATAGGATGCGGTGAACGAATAGCTTCCCGCCGGAATCTGATCGAGGCTCAGCGTAGCACCGCCGTCCATGAGCGTCGCGGTTCCATAGAAGGTTCCATGGTTATAGAAGGTAACCGTCTCACCGTCTGTGCTTGAGCCCCCCGTCACGTTATAGGGTGAGAGCGTTGCCGTTACTTGATTTTGCCCTCCGTAATTACTAGTGGTGGCCGGGCAGATCCAAGTCGTCGTGTAACTGCAAATCTGCAGCGAAAGGGCGGTTGCCGCTTGCTGCACCGTCACCGAAACCGGCGAAGTTGTACTGCTGGTGACGAAGTTGCTGTCGCCCGCATAGGTGGCCGTGAACGAGTCAGTTTGCACAAACGACAGACGGGTCGTCATCACCGCAACTCCGTTTGACGGCGTCGCCGTTCCGATGCTGTTGCTGTTCATGTAAAAAGTCACCGGGTTGCTCGGGGAGTGGCCCTGTGCAGAACCGGGTGAGATTGTTCCCGTCAGCGTCACCAGGCCACCGACTGTGACGGTGGAGACATTCGATTGCAGCGCAAGTGTCGTTGCAACCGGCTGCGCTGTCAGCGATGTGGTTGCAGAAGTGCTGGCGGAGTAGTAGTCATCGCCGGGGTAGCTGGCCTCTACCGCGTGACTCGCACTGGCCGGACCAACAGGCGAGACCCCGTTCAACGTTGCGGTTGCTGTGGTCGACAGCGAGCCAAGCATTACGTTCACTGTCGCAGGGCTGTCGACTGCTATAAGGTCCAGGACACCATCCCCGTTCAGATCCCCCACCGCTACGTCATCTACGGCGTCGCCGACTATTGTCGCGTTATAGTTGATAGCGGTTCCGAAGGTGCCATCCCCGTTTCCATATGCGACGGAGATTGAGCCCGGAGCTTCGCCCGGTTCCGCCCCAGGGTTTCCCAATACAGCGTCCAGCTTGCCATCCCCGTTCAGGTCTGCCAGTACCACGGCGCTGATACCGGCCTCGGGGTTAGGAAGGGTAGAAGTTACAGCCTGAAAGGTGCCGTCCCCCTTGCCCAAAAGTACAGCCGATGGGCCGTTGTTGTAGTACCACGAGCTCACAACCAGGTCTGGAAAGCCGTCCCCGTTCAAGTCTCCTACGGCAACGCTCTGTCCAGCGGGGGCGGAGTAGCATGTAGGGCCCGCAAAGGTACCGTCCCCGTTGTTCAGGCTGACGCACGCTCCTCCGTGATTCAGATCGGTCACAACCACGTCCAGCTTGCCGCTCCCGCGGGTGTCCACCAGTTCAATGGGTTCTGTCCAAGGCAACGTCACCTCCTGGCAGAATCCTGACGGATACCGCGCCGTCACATAGGGCTCCGAGGAAGTCGTCTGGAAGCTGCCATCGCCGTTCCCGAGCATCACACCAAACGAATTCAGGTTAGCGTAGCCGCAGTTGGGCAAGGAGAGATCTCCATAGTCCGAGAGCGTGATTGCAAGATCAGGCTTGCCATCGCCATTCACATCTCCAATGGCAATTCCGGTAACCGGACCCACCGCCCACGGCTCCCCTTCTGGATCAGTAAAGGCAGGAAAGCTGTATTGATACTGCCAGCCCAGGCGGCCGTCGCCGTTGCCACTGTTCAAAAGCACATAAATCTTGCTCGTCTGATTGTCGGCCATCACAACATCCGGATAGCCGTCCCCGTTCAAGTCCCAAACCGCAACGGCGCTAGGGGAGTCAGCATTGGGATCGAAGTTATATCCAACCGGACTTTGATAGGTGCCATCGCCCTTACCCAGCAGGACAGCTACATAGTTATTGCCCCCATAAACATAAGTGCCCTCGCCCCAGACTAAAAGGTCCGGAATCCCGTCCTGGTTGAAATCCGCAACAAGGACACCAATATTTCCGCCGGGATTGTAGCCGACAAATGGTGCATAGGTGGGCGTCGACGTAAACCCGGTGGGCGAAACGCTGCCCAGCACAAAGTTGCTGTTTGTGGTGTCAAGAAAATCGATCGGTCCCGAGGGTGACAGAGGCGGTTCGCCTGAACTCGACAGCGTGGCTGTGAGGGTGTAATTGCCCGCCGAACCGCTCTGCGCTATCGTGGTGGTTGTCGCGAACGGCCCGGCAGTCACAGTCAGATTCGCCACGCTCGAGACGCTGGCCGCATTCGAAGTGGTTCCATGAAAAAATGCCTGGTAGACGTGCTCGCCTGGGGCCGGCTTGAACTTCAAAATCGCCGTACCGTTCGACCTCAACTGAGCGGAGCCCGCCAGGTACTCATCTTCACAGTGGGGCGACACCGTATCGCAGAAGTTTACGGTGCCCAGGGTGACATTGCCCCCTCCCGTTTTGGTCACGCTCGCCGTCAGCACTACGATGGTTCCGGATGGCACCGACGTAACGGTACTATCGCTAGTATTTGTCACCGTGAGTGCTGTCGAAGTTCCAGTTTGCGCGCGCAGTAATCCGGCCATGCCGAAGAGGCAAAGCAGTGTAAGAACAGCAGCACGTGTGAAGGTTGAGGGCATGCCTTTACGGAAGGAAACAGACGCACGACGGCACGAGGGCGTGCTCGGAACACAGGCAACGAAGTACATCAGGGGACCTCAAATGGGGAAAAACAATAGGGAAACTATAGGGAACTTGTTGGAACGGCGTGCGCTGCATTGCCGGTCAAGAGATGGGGGGTCTCGAAACGGGCGCGTCTTAGAGTGCGGGCTGACCCCACCTTCGCAGAAGAAAATCGAGCAGCGACATACGACCAGGGGCGATCGTCAACCAATTTCCAGAATGAAAAGAGTCTAGCGCGTGAATGATGAATTTGCCAGCGAATTCATTTATTCACATAACACAAATGCGGAATTGCGGGAGCAGCGCGAAATAGCGTCAACTCTTTTACCGTCGGCCTTTGCGATCTACCGACAAGAAGCATCGGGCAGCCCACAGGGCGAAGTAGAACTTCAGGAAGCCGTAGAGTTAACAAGGCTTTCCAGAAGGGATACGGACTGAACCTCGGCACGCTTTCCCTTGACGGATTTGACGAGAAGAGTTTTCAACTCCCAGGGATTCAGATCTACTGTGTGGTCCAAGCCGAGAGCGCTGCTCTTGAGCGAAGCCTGGACAGCTTTGCCTGCGCGCTCCTGGATTCGAATGATGGTTCCCTCCTGCGCGCCTTCCGGGCGTTTTACTGCCAGCACCCAAACGCTCGATGGCATGATCTCAAGGTAAGAGTTCTGCCACGGCTCTGTGCCTTCGTGCGCGGAGTCCTGCACATACTCGGCAGGGGTTTGCAACTCTTCGGCACGGCGGTCGAGCGAGAGTTCGGTGTAAGTGCCTTTGCCGCACATCAACCAGAAAGTCCGCTCCTGACGGCCCTGATCCTGCCAGGCATTGTTGTCGTTGTGAGGAACGACGCCCGGGTTGTGGCGCGCGAAGGGCGCGGAGCGAATCAGCACGGTGCGAAAGAGTCCGTTGAGGCAATCGTAGCTGTAGGTTGAACTATTAAGAAGAGCAAGGGTGTAATCGCCGGCATTTCCAATTTTGCCCTGCACAGCGCCCCAATCCTGATAGGGTTCCTCTTCGCCGTTGGTCTTGCGTTCGAGCACCTGGCCGGGAACTTTTGCGAAGAACCGTGGCTGATCAAAAGCCGTTGGTATCTCCAGCTTCAGCATCTGCTCCTGCTGATGCCAGTCGATAACGAAGCGCAATTCGAGAAAATCGAGGCCTGAGAATTGCGCAATGTCGAGCACGATTTCAGAGTCCATCCAGCGCGCTCTCTGCCGAGTCACGCGAGTCACCGGGCCGGCTTCGATCACCGTCGAAGAAATCAGCATGGGGCGGCCCATCTCCTGCCGGAATTCGTTAATGCCATGTGCCCAGGTATCGGCGGTATCGGCGATTGCCACCAGGCCGACAGGTGCTGCGAGCAGTTCCGTCTCGTCCGCCGCCTTGATTGAAGAAATGCCGAAGCCGGAGTTTGAAACGGTAAAGCTGGTTTGAAATTCATCGCCCCTTGGAGGGTCGCCATGCGCAAGATGGAAAACCTTGTATCCGCAAGGTGGCAAGTCCACCCAGGCAGACAAGCGCGGAACAAAAGTGCTCATGCTGGCCGAAGGCCTCCACTGAACCGGAACCTTGCTGCCATCCTTCGAAGCAAGATGGGTAATCTCTTTGCCCGGAGTCCCGGATGGGTTTCGGTCGGTGTAGTACTCCACCAGCGCTTTGCGGCGCCAGGGTAGCGGATTGAAGAGGAAGACCGCGCCTTCTTCAACTGACCTTAAATCCACTCGCTTGGCCATGGTTTCGAGGGCTTCGACCTTGTTGCTCTGCGCGACTTCGCACGCATAGCCAACACTGTCGCGCACATCCTGATAATCGGAGTAGAGCGACGTTCCCGCCATCATGTCGTGAAACTGGCAGAAGAGTACCTTCCACCAACTCTCGGCATATTGATCCGCGGGATACGCGTGGCCGGCACTTGCACTGGCAACTAACGAGAGAGTCTCGGCCTCGCCCAGCCATCGCTCGGCGCGGCGATTGAGATACTTCCCTTCTCCGTTTGCCGAATAACATCCGCGCGAATGATGCTGTAACTCGGTTTTAACTACCGGCAACGATCCAAATGCAGGCGAGCCTTCAACCGCACTGAAGAAGCCATGAAAAGTGTCGAAGCGAAGTTCAGGCAGGCTGGGATCCTGGCGTAGTTCGAGAACCTGGCGAATCTGCTCCTTCGTGACCGCTCCGCCATGGTCTCCAACCCCGAGAATGAAAGCTGCATGATCAAAACCAGGAGCAAAGTTTTCAGTGGCAGCCCGCTTCAACTCGTCAGCGTCGTTGTCGTAGCCCAATAGGCGAAGCGTCAGCACGCGAGATCCGTCGGCCGCCTCCCACCAGAACAGCAGAGGAAGTTTCATCTCGTGAGCCTGTGGGCGCATGAAGGAGTAGTAGCCATAACCTGCGTTCTTGAGGAGGGTCGGAAGCCCCGCCGCATGGCCGAAGGAATCGGGGTTGAATCCCACGGTGACGTCCACACCGAGAGCGCGCCGGCAATACTCCTTGCCGTAGAGTGAATGGCGAACGAAGCTTTCTGAAGAGGGTATGTTGCAGTCCGGCTCAACGGGCCAGCCGCCAATGATTTCCCACCGCCCTTCTTTCACCCGCTGCTTAATCTCTGCAAACATTGTCGGATCGGCGCGCTCGACCCAGCGGTAGTGCGCCGAAGAGGAATGGCTGTAACAGAAATCCGGCGTCTCAATCATCCGATTGAGCGCACTGCGAAAGGTATTCAGCGCCTCGTCTGACCCATCGCGCCACGGCCACAGCCATGCAGCGTCAATGTGCGAGTACCCCATGATGTGAATTACTTTCTTTTGTCCGCCGGGCTGGGCGGCAAGGCCACGGGCGAACGCAGGCAGAGCTGCAAGAGTTCCGAGCGCTGCGGCGCCCTGCGATACAAAGTCGCGTCTGGAGATTCCATTGTGGGTCTCAGTCATTTTGTGTTCCTCGGTTTGTTCCCGGTAAGCGTTCTGTCGATGGCGGAGTGCTTATGTGCATGCAGCGTTCGTCGGCCCGCTCCCGCATCCGCTTTTACCAGCGGAAGAAACGATACGGGTCGTCCCACTCTTCAGGCGTGTCCAGATAAAGGCCCCTCGACCCACGTTTCTCATTTTCAATCCAGCGCTTCTCATTTTCTGCGACTGGCGTTGCAATGTGTTCGAGTATTGGCGTTTCGCCTGCAGCCTGCAAATTGCCTAACAACCGCGCAAGCAAACACGCCGCACGCCGGTAGGTGCGCTTGATATTCATCTTCCCGCCGGAGTAATCAAACTGCCAGGGAACGAGTTGGCAGAAGACCACGCGCCCATTGGCAGCCGTGGCCAGCACTCCATCGCCAACCGCTGTTGCTCCCCCAGAGATTAAGTCAAGTTCGCGCGGGTCGCGATTGTGCACTTCTGCCGGCGACACGCCCGCCAGGGGAGAGCTGGCTGAAAAAGGCTCAAAGCAGGCAGCGATGTGCTCGCGCCTTACCGTTGCAACGTTGATTGGCAGAAATGAATTGGCTTCCGCTGCGTCGAGTCCCAGTGCCAGCATGTGGCCACCCGCCTTTAACCACTCTCGAATGTCGGCGCTGCGCGCTGCCAACTTCTTCCCTCCTCCCGGCGCAACCACCAGCACCTGGGCCGCCGCTAAATCTGCGCCGTCGTAGACAGCAGGCCGAAAGCCCGCCGCGTCAAGATAGCTCTTGCCTGCGTCATCGCCCGCGTAAACCACCGTCCGCATGGGGCCCGGTTTCCATGCCTCAACATATTCGACGATGTTCTGCGCCAGCGTCTCCGCTGCCGGATCGGTTTCTGTCCTCCCGCTTATATCCGTCTGGCAGAAAAGCACCATTCCCTCCCCGGCCCGATGCTTGAGGAGGGATGAATATTGAAGCGCATAGCCACCGTCGAGGATGGGAAGAAAGTCTCCGCAGGCAGGCTTCTCAATAAGCGCGGATGCGACGTTGCCGCGATTGCCGCAACGCCACACGCGGGTTACCTCGATGCCCGCCCACTTCACCGCGGGTGAGCCGCTGAATTGCGGCGAGAGCTCGTAGCTCAAGCGCGGGGGCAGCGTGGTGGAGTCGCCGCGCCAGTTGCGCAAATGATCGTCGGCAATGCCTGACAGAACCGGATGATCGGGCACACGCTTGAATACCCAGCGCAGCCCGTATTCGGCGATCCGGAATCCGAACCGTTTCTCGAGCACCTCGCCGGTCTGCTCAAAGATGATAACTTTCAGCCCGTCGCGAACGGCGCTGAGGCTCGGCGCTGCGTTTTGCAAATTCAGAGCACCCTTCCCGATGATCAGCACTTCATATTCCGAAACGTTGACGCTTGCATCCACGGGTTCCCAGTGAACGTCCATGCCATCGAGCAGTTTTCCCGTCTCTCCTTTGGGATCGAAAAGAGCGATCCTTCCGCCCGCCTGGGGAATTGCGGGCCGCGGCAGAACATCAATTGCGAATGTGTCCTTCTGTTCTTCACCGTTGCCGAAATCGACTTTGGTCTGCAAGCTATATTGCCCCGGCGCCAGACCCGCCGGCAGCTCCAGCTTCAAGGGAAGGCGTTTTTGATTACCTGGAGGCACGATGACCGTCGACGCTCCACTCATGGGCTGCGGAATATCGAAAGACCACTCGCAGTTGGCCGTCACTTCCACTCGGGAGTTATTGATGAGAATCAGTTGTTTCTCCGCGGTTTCTCCAGTGACAAAGTTGTGGTCCTTGCTGGTGAATGCTGCGGGCTTGCCGCCGATGTATGCCAGCAAGGGCATGCAATTGCGGTACATCATCTCCGCGACGGGCGTTGGCTTATAGTCCGCGGGACGATACGACAGCAGCTCGCGAGCCTCATCTTCATGCACGTAAGCCGGGCGCGGGCCAGGCCGCTGCAAGTGCTCCCAGTCCATTTCCAGTTTCAGGTTGCCGCTGTCTCTCGCGCGGGTTGATTGTATCCAGTACTGCTGGGTATCCCACGGTGACGAAGTAGCAGTTCCCCAAGTACGCATGGCGCGGTAATTCTCAGCCAACTGCGCAGCCAACACGCGGAACACGTCCTCGAATTCCGGCGAGCCGAAAGTATGCGGGCAATCCCACCGCTTCCATACGCGGCCCAGCCGAAACTGCTCCGCTTCCCAGCGCAGATTCTCTTTCTCGGCTTCGGTGATCTGGTAAGCGCGCGCGCCCAGGGTTTGTGCATTCCATTCCGCCATGCAGAATTCCCATGGCGCCACTGCATCGCCAAATGCCCGCTTGCCCTTGTACCAGCCGCGGTACATCCCCCAATCCCACAGCAGGGGAACGCTGTATTCACACGGGAAGACCGGCTTGACGCCGACTGTCGCCCAGTGCTCAAACCAGTCCGACATCTCCTGCGGCGGAATCCAATTTCCATAAAAATTGATGGCATGCATTGAGCCCAGGTTTCCAGCGTGGTGGTACACGATGCGGCTGGGGTCGAGCCGCCGAAGAATCGCCTCAGCCCGCAACGCGCGGCCTGCGTTGATCAAACTCCATTTTTCGCGCGGAGCCACCAGGCCGTCGATCATGTCGGGGTTCATGTCTTCGCCGTACCCGGTTCCGTTGTGGCTGGTGGAATAGCAAACCACCGAGGGATGATTCTGCGCCACGCGTACATAGAACTCCGCATGCTGCGCGTACCCATTCGTTTCATCTGCATCCGGCTTGTCCCAGGTGTACTGGCCAAAGTGAGGCTGCGAAAAAGCAACCAGCACGCCTTCATCGTCAGCCGCCCTCAATACCTCTTCAAAGGCCAGATGCGTACCCGGTTCACAACCGTAGTTATGCGTGTAGACAAAATTGATGCCGAAGCTTTTATACCTTTGCAAGGTCGCGCGCGTGGCTTCGTAACTTGCCATGGTCGCACTGCCCTGGGCATTGTCGAGCGGGATCGCCGCGAGATACAAACGCGTTCCATTCAGGTAGAAATCTCTTCCGTCGATCCAGAACTCCCTGAAGCCGAAACGGACCGGCAACGCTTGATCGAGAACTTTGCCGGCGGAATCAAGCAGTGAGACGCTGACGTCGAATTGATTTTGCGGCGTGTGCGTGTCCCATAGTTTTTCCGGCCGCCAGTTCTCAGTTATCCGGATGCGGCCACTGCTAAGTTCGTCAGGCTGGAACGGCTGGCTCGTAAATTCTTTTGCCGCCTCATTGCCATCGCTATCAACAATCCGTGCACGCACTAAGTAAGTTCGCTCGGGATCGAGCGCGGCGATCGCCAAATCAAAAGTGATCTCCCAACTGCGAACCGAGGTTTCAACTTTCACATCGGCAATACGTGCGCCGGATGGCTCGCCCACAAGATACACATCGCCGCAAAGTCCGCGCCGCTCCACGCTGCCTGCCACTTGCCGCGCAGCGGCGCTGTCGCTGTACGACATCATCACGGCTTTGAGAGGCATGGCCGCTACAAGCATGCTGAGAATCTGTTTTTGGCCTGGGCGGCAATGGCCGGTCAGATCAAGCTCGCCGCCTGGAAAGCGCATCTCCCCAACTTTTACGCCGTCAAGGTAAACCACCGCATAGGAGTTCAAGTAGCCAGCACAAAGCGTGATGCGGCGGTCCGTCCAATCCTGCGGCACCGCAATCTCCCGCTCGTACCATGCGGAGGTTTCGTTACTCGCTTCTGTTTTTTCCCAGGAGGGATTCGGGAAGTAGAGTTGAGGCTCTGTCCATTCGTGATTGCCATCCGGCCAGGCTTCGGGCACGCGGAGGTGGCCCCACTCGCCGGCCGGCACAACGTCTGCCCCACTTCCTGCCGGCTGCCAGCGCCAGAGACCGTTCACGCAGATCCGCTCACGTGTGGGAGTCGACTCGCGATACGCCTTCGCCATGTCCCAAAGCACATCGTCAGCGGGCGGGGACTTCTGCTGGGCTTTCGCATTCGGGCGCAGAGCTACGTACGCCGCAGAACTCACGAATCCCTTCAGAAAACTCCTGCGATCGAAGTCAATCATGTGATTGAGCCTACATCAGCAAGCACTTCTGACTACGACCAGGGCGTCTCTCCACACAGCGAAACATCGATCCCCATCTCGGCCATCATGGCAGCCTTGGCTGCAAGCGCCTTTTCGGCGGTTTCAGAGTCGGGCGCGTATGCCACGTTTACGTGATTGGCATGGTGGCGCGCCATGAACTGGTTCTGCGAAACGCCGCGCAGCTTTACGTGCATGATGGGCCATTGCGGGGTGACGGAATTCAAGCGCCGCACGGTCTCGGCTGCCGGCAAGGTAATCGCGTCGGCGAGCCCCATGTCGGCGTGAACCTTTCCGTCTTCGACAAACGCTCGGCTCCAGACGATCGGGCCGGGTTTGCAGATTCCCTTGAGCGTGCCGCCGCCAAGCCTGAAGTACATAGGCGGTTGGCGTTCGCTGATGGCGCCGCGATATCCGCCGGTCAGGTGTGAGGCCGGCACCGCGCCTGAGATTTGGAAGAGCCAGATGAAGTCGTCGACGCCATCGCCCGTGTAATGCTCGCCCCAGCGCACATCGTGCAGAGTGGTCGCTGGATCGAGATGCATGGCGCTCCAAACGCGATTGGTCACCAGCGCATCCAGGCCGGCGCACTCGTCAACTTCGTTGAAGTGCGGCAGCGGCTTTCCGGCATAAAGTTCCTTGCCGCTGGTGCTGAAGGCGGCTGGGCGCTCCACGTTATTCAGCAATCCCTCCACCAGGTCTGAAGCAGGAGCCATGTCTTTCAATCCCTGCTGATACTGAATGCCGATAGCGTCGCAGCCAAAGTCGTCGGCGATGCGCAGGGCAGCAATGTACATGCGGCACTGGCCCAGTATCTGGGCATCGGTAAGATCGCTCTCTTCATTGGGGCCGGTGCGGAAATCGATGCCGCTCGCATCAAGCCAGGTCCGGATTTTGCCGGCCTCGGCATCCGTCACTTGGTTCATTGCAGCGATCAGTGCAGACTGGCTGAACCGCTCCTTGTACACGCCCATGGGATTCAGCAGATAGTCTTCGATGATGGCGTTGTACATGCCCATGCAGCCCTCGTCGAAGACGCCCAGGATGGCTTTGCGCGCGCGCAGAGCGCGAGCCAGATTTGCGCCGAGCTCAGCCTCAGGCCTGGACAATTTGGCTACGTCGAGCTTGTGCACCTGCTTCATGTCGTGGGTGATGCGATGCTCGCGCAGCCACTGGCGCAATCCCGAAAGAAAGAACTCATCGGTGAAGTCCAGGCTCCACAGCGTCGAGAATTTTACTCCAGCCTTATAGAGGCAGCCGTTGAGGTTCAGCATGCCCACCAAGCCGGGCCACTGCCCCGACCAGTTCGCAACGGTCAGAATCGGTCCACGGTGGTGCTCCAGCCCGCCGAGAACATGATTGCTGTATTGCCACACCGATTCGGCCACCACAAGTGGCGCATCGGGATGAATGCCTGCGAACACATCCATGCCCATACGCTGGTTCGAAATGAACCCATGCTCGAGCGCGGGATCGTAAGGATGCGCCCGGCGCAGCTTAATTCCCTCGGCAGCGAAAGCTGCAGTCAATTTGGCTTCCATGGCGGCTTGCGCGGCCCAGCAAACCTTGTTCGCTGACTGACGAAGATCGCCGCTGGCGACCAGTAGAACTTCATTCGCCGCGACCGGCTCCGCTGATTTAATTTCGGGAACTGTATACGTTGTCATCTACCGCCCTCTTTCTAAATCGATGATCGCCTTCGCTACAAGAATGAAGTGAAGCGCAACTCGGGCACCATCATACGACTGCTCGCCGCATCAATGCCAACCCGCAGCAATCCTGTGCCGGCGCTCAGCCTCTCGAATCCAGCAAGTTGAGTAATTCTGCCGTGATCGACCGCACAAGTTCTTCAAGCTCCTCCCTGGTTTTGGGCCGCTTGAGAGTTGAGGTCGTCGCAACCGAAACGCCGGAGGGATTGCGAACCAGGTTGCCTTTGGCCTGAGGCAATTCCCTTTCCTCAGCGAGGCGCGCATCAGTGAAGCCAAGGTACCGTTTGATGGCCAGAATCTCGTCAATCTTGACTGGCGGAATCTCGGGAAGCGGCGACTTGAGCTGAGACGCGATCATTGATGTCTTGCAGTACGTATCGATGATCTCGGCATTCCACTCCGCGTGAGTCACGGTGTCAGACCAGCAAACGATGCCGTGATTTTGAAGGAGAATCGTGTTGTGGTGCTTCGCCATGGGCAGCACCGAGCGGGCAAATTCCTGCGTCCCCGGTGTTTCATACGGCGCCAGAGCCACCGGGCCAATAAAAACTTCCTGCTCGGGTATGAGGTTTCCCTGGGGAAGAATTCCCGCTACCGCATGGGCAGTTGCATAGGGCGGATGGCAATGAACGACCGCCTGGGCCTGGGGCACGGCTTTGTAAATTTCCAGATGCAACGAAACTTCGCTGGTCTGAGCGCGATCGCCCACAATCCTGTTGTTCTCAAGATCAACCAGCGCCAGGTCCTCAGGCCGCAGGTCGCCTTTGCTCAGCATCGTGGGGGTACAGATTACATATTTCGGAGACATGCGCGCGGAAATATTGCCGCCGTTCCCATCCACATATTGCCGCTGCCAGAGTTTTTTGCCGGCCGCAACAATCTCTTCCTTCAATGCCTGCGCTCGGCGGCAGTGAAACAGCTTGTAGGGGTCGCTTTCATCTTCAGAATCCGAAAGGCGCGCTTCAAGATGTGCTTTGAGGGCGCGGCGAACAATTGCGGAAATTGAGGCTTCATCAAGGCTGGGGATCTGGTCGGCCATTCCACTCACAATGATAGTGCATAGGCAATTGGCGAACTGGTGGGAGGGCCGGGAGGCCCTCCCTACAGCCGGTCAGGAGACCGGCGGTACATGGTGCGGAAGTTGGCGAACCGCTTGCCGTCAGCTTCCTGCATTGAGAATGAATGGAATTGCCTTGGACACTTTCTGGCCTTTGAACTCGAAGACAACATGGGCCTCGTAGATGCCCGACGGTATTTTGTCGGTCGGGATTCCTGCCAGAATTGTTGCGGCTCCGCTCGAATCCGGCTTAATCTCGCTGGCCGGGCTGCGCAACACCATGCGGCCGTTCTGCCAGATCTCAATGCTCGCATCGACCGGGGCATCGACTGGACGCGGAGGATACGCGACCGCGTAGAACTCAAGATTTCCCTGGGCCACCGACCGAATTACACTCGACATCTCCGGCGTCACTACTTCACCGTTTTCTTGAAGAGGATCGAAAGCATCGGCAGGACCGCTGGCTGGATCGATTCTGCGGGCCAGCGCAACGTCGCTCATCGAAAGCCCTGAGGCTTGATCGACCACCAGTATCGATCGCCTGACGCTGGCTTTCATACTCATCCGGTCAACCGCGGCTGTCTCAAGCGTATAAGTTCCCGGCGGAAGCAGGAAGGGCGTGGTAAAGCTCACGGTTCCCTGCTCCAACTCAGCCATTTTTTCCGCCGGCACCGAGTATGGTATGTCCTTGCTGATCTTTTGAACGATCTTGCCTTGTTCGTCCTTGACCAGCGCTGTGACGCAGACGTGAACCTTGGCCCATTGCCCATCCCTGGTAACGGTCAAATCGTGTGTCGGCGCCTGGAAGACAAACGCCATCTGCGTCTGCGCGGAGCCGGGACGGAATTGAAGCGCCGCGGAATGGAAGTCGAACTGGTGCAGAACCGGACGGGTGTTAATCGCCTTCAAAGTCGCCATTTCGAAGGGATATACCTGGCGGCCGTTCAACACCGGAAGCGCATAGTAGCCTTCGCGGGCAAACACCCTCGCTCCGGAACGCGAAACTTTCACTTCGATTTTCCTGAAGCGTCCGTCGGTGTCGAGGTTGATGGGCGAGTAGCTCAGCTCGTAGTGGGTTCGCACATCTTCCATCGCACGTGTCAGCGGGTCGAGCAGATTCAGGTCGTCGGGCAACAATGCACCACCTGTGCCGTCCGCCAGCTCCACCAGATTCTCGCGGGTGTCGGAGTGCATCGCTGAATCGCCCATTTCGTTGGCCAGGGCTTCGGCCGGAGTTACCGCCTGGTCGCCCCCGCTCACCTTGTTGAGCTGTTGCCGCCGGCTGGCCGTGGTTGCGGCGTTTAACATGCGCCGCGAAGCATCAAGGTCCTCAACCGACGTCACTCCCCTGGTATCCACCGCGTACACGGTCACATTTGAGCGATTGGCGGTGCTGATCACGCTGCGAAGAAGCTCAGCGCTGTCAGGGGATACCGGCAGTCCCGCCGTAAACAGGAGCACAACTTTGCGCCCGGGTATCTGAGCCTGCGCCTGAATAAGCGACTGCAGCGGAGTTAAAAAACGCATGCTGTCGGCGTAAACGTCCTGCATTTCGTTCACGTATTCCATCTCAGACAGCGTGGCAACTAGATTGGCGGGGCCGTTAGCGGATGCTGTTGCCTGGGTCGTCACTCCACCGGTGTCAGGAGTATAAGTGCCGGTTGCAACGTCGCTACCCGCCTCCCCAACCGATCCCGCGGTGGGATCGTTGGGATCATTGCCCAGGCCCAGCCCGATCTGCGGCCTGAAGAGCTCGCCGCCAACGGGTTGATCGGAATTGATGAGGTTCACCGTCTGCTCTACTGCGGCAGCGATCTTCGGTCCGTCGTTGGTATAGGGCTGCATCAGGCGCAGGCCACCGAGCCCAAGACTGAAGACGCCTACATAGGTGCTTGAATCAAGTTGTTTCTCGATGAACTGCTTCATGGCAGCGTCGGCAAGGTTGCGTCCACGAGGGTCAATGTTGGCTATGACCACGGAAACCACGCTCATGTCGCGGAGCTGGTTCACGTTGAGCGGCGCCGGCGGGGCACCCGTATTCGAGGTCGCGGCTGCGTCGGTTGGCGAAGCCGCGGCCGTGGCTGGCTGAAGAGAGGCGCGACCGTCCATAAATTCAAAGTGCCGCACTTTTTGTGGGACGCCGTCCTCAAGAACCTGTACCTCGTCAGGCTTCAAATCGCGAATGATCTTTCCATTCTTGTTGCGAACCACCACGTCCAGAAGAACCTCAGAAACCGTGGTGCGCAGCGTCATGGAGTCAGAGGCGCCGGCTTCGGGGGCTTGGGCAGCAGTGGGGGGCTGGGCCGATTGCGGTGCCTGGGCCGGAGCAGGTGCGGATTCCTGCGCCAGGGCGGGCACCGCGAGGGGAAGAGCCAGCAGCAGAGACATGTAGAAACGCATAGTTACCAGCCGCCTCACAGTTTAACGCCAATCGGTTTGATTCCGAATCCTGGCATTTGAGATTGACGCTGGTGGTGGGAGAACTGACAGGATTCGCTGCTAGTTGGACGGGGGACACGATCTTTTTGTTGCGTCGGCGAATTGGCGACGATCAATACCAGCGCGGGCCAATCCTCTGCTGACACAAAGAGGCCCACGGCTGGCCGTGGGCCCCATTGGTCGGGAGCAGAAGTCTCCCCCGAATGGCGTCACTTCTATTGGGGCTTGGGTTTGTCCTTGTCTTCAGGCTTGGATTTAGGTTTAGGCGCCGGTTTTCCCTCATTCTTTGTCGGAGGCGGTGTAGCCGGCTTGGTCTCCGCCTTTGGTGGCGGCATTGGTGCCGGCATTGGTGCAGTCGTTTCCGGAGGCAGGGTTTCAGACTTGCCCGCCGCCTGCGGAATCGCCTTTGCCGGAGGGGGGGTGGCAGTCTTGGCCGGAGGCGCAGCTTCTGGCTTAACCGGAGGCGGAGTTCTTACTGGAGGCGTCACCATTGGCTTCTGGGGCGTTGCGGCTACTGGCTTGGCAACCGCCGCAGTTTTTGTCGTCGCCGCGTGGGCAGCCGCCACCGTCTCTGGCGGCGCAGATGCCCTGGCCAGCTCGGTCATTGGCCTCGGGGGCGGAGGTTTGAAACCCGCCGGAGCCGGATGAGGTTCAGCGGCCAGCGGCTTGGTTATGGCTAAATTGGTCGGATGCCCGCCATTGTTCGAGGCCAGGTTACTCTTGTCCGCGGCAGCCGCAGCCACATGCTGCTGCTGGAACGTGGTAGGCGGCACATGCTGCTCGTGCGCGGCGACCTGCTCCTCAGACGTGGGCTGGTGCTGCACCCCGTTGGGGCCGCCGTTGTAAGAAACGTTGGTGGTATTAATGATCGTCGTCTGTTGCACAATCGTCGTGTTGACGTAAACGTTGGTCACCACCGTGCGGTTCACATTAACAACCGCGGTGTTGTAAGCGAACGAGCCGCCATTCCACGCGCCGCCCGCAAAGCCGATGCCCATGTAGCCGCCGCCATAGTTCACGCCGCCATAGAAGCCGATGTGCGGACCCCAATAGCCGGCATTCCAGACGAACTGGCCGCCGTTCCAGCTCCAGTAGCCGGGCGTCCACAGCGCACCCGTGTAGGGCGCAGGCACCCAAACACCAGGCACCCAGTAGTAGCCAAAGATACCGTGGTGCCAGTAACCAGGCACCCACATAAGATTCGGTCCGGGGCAAGGTGGCTGCACATACACCGGCAAAGGCGGCGGCGCCTCCTCGACCGTAATTACCGCTTCAAATGACGCGGGTGGGGGTGGTGGGGGCTGTTCAACGGGCAGCCACCTTTGGCCGTCCCATACAAAGGTTCCGGTTCTGGTGGTTCCAGGTGCTTGAGCACTTGCCTGTTGTAGGGCCGCAACTGCAAAAACAGCAAGTGTAAGCAGCAACCAGCGTGCAGAGCGCATGAATGTCATACAGAATTCCTCCTGATCCTTTCGCTTCCACCGAATCAGCTCGGGCCCGCACAACCAAAGGGGGGAGTCAGGGCCTGGTGAAAATACAATAGGTTCTATCCAATCTAACTGGATTTTGCGCCAATCGCGTCTTAATTTTTAAGGATTGTTGTGGCCTTCGTTACACATCAAACACCTTCCCCTCGCATGCCATCCCCGTAGCTTCAAAGCACTTCTGCGCCTCGGCCAGCATCTGGTCCAGGAAGGTATCGTCGTGCGCGGGGTCATGGTGGAAGAGCATGAGCTGTTTCACTCTAGCTTGCTGCGCTGCGTCGGTAGCATGGGCGTAGCTGGAGTGTCCCCAGCCGATCTTCGATTCGTACTCCATGGGCGTGTATTGCGCGTCCATCACCAGCAAATTTGCTTCGCGGGCTGCGCGGACCAGGCCTGCATCGACCTCGGCAACGCCGGCCTCGTGATCAGAGGCGTGGACCAACACGTGCCCCTCCGACTCGAGCCGGAAGCCGATCGCGCCCTGCGGATGGTTGAGCAGAATCGGCTTGATCTTGAGCGAGCCGATCTCGAACTCCCTTTCGCATTCGATCTGCCGGAATTCGACCTGAGAACCTAGCTCGGCAAAGGTGACCGGGAAATACGGATCGGCCATCTGGGCGGCAAGGAGCAGGCATGCTTCCAGGGTCGGTCGGTTGGTGTAAATCGCAATCTCTGCGCCCGATTGGAAGAGCGGAGCGAAGGAGGGTAACCCCTGAATGTGGTCCCAGTGAAAGTGCGAAAGCAGAATGTGGATGCGGCTGACGGAACGATTCATAATCTCATCGCCAAGCGCGCGGATGCCGCTGCCGCAGTCGATAATGACCGGCTCCCTGGCGTCCGGGGTGCCGATTTCAAGGCACGTGGTATTGCCTCCGTAGCGCAGCCGGTCCGGCTCGGGCGTCGGAATGGAGCCGCGCACACCCCGGAATCTTACTTTCATGGTCGCTATCTCTTTCAGTTAACGGTTTACAAAAGGGGACGCGGGGAGAGCATAAAACACTGACCTGTATTCTGCATACACCGAATATGGGGGACCGCAATAACTCCTCAGTCCAGCCGCCTCCCACAAAATCTGTATTCGATACCCCGTCTGGGGGGGTATCATGGAGCGGTATTTTGCCCCGAAACAGGAGATTCACAATTCACTCGCTCGCCGCGGGATGCGTTATGAGCCTCTCGGAGCACTTGGCAACCCGAAGCACACGATAATGCCGGCGCAATCTAGCGACGCTGGCCACTGTTTGACTATCTTACTGGCTTAACCATCTCCGAAACAGCTATATGGGCTCTCAATCCGACTCCTCCCCCGGCGCAGCAGAAAGGCTCTATGCGCAGGCAACTGTTTTGCTTCACTCTGCTCCTCGCCTTGGCGCCGCAAGCTGTCCCGGCACCCGCTCCAACCGGCAACGTTAGTCTCATTTCGATCGTCCTCGAAAAGAAGCTTGGCGATCAGGTGCAGACTGTTGACCCCACTCACGTCTTTACCGGCGGCGACACGGTTCGGTTTCGGCTGCGCCCTGCGGTCGACGGGTTTCTCTACGTGATGGATCTGAACACTTCAGGCAAATATGAGGTGTTGTTTCCGCGGCCTGAGACGGGCAACGACAACCGGATTGCCAAGGGGCACGATTACATCATGCCTGCCACATCGAATGGCTGGTTTGAGATCACCGGGCCGGCCGGCCGCGAAACCATCTATTTTGTGCTGAGCCCTATCGAGCTCACCATCGGCCAGATGCAGAATCGCGCCACCTCCAATCTGCCTCCGCAGGGAATCGCGCCCTCGTCAATGCAGCCGCGCTGCGACGACGCGGTATTCAAGGCGCGCGGCGAATGCGTGGATGTGGGCGCCGGGCCAAAGACGGTGGGACCGAGTGAGGCCTTGCCGCGCGAGATCACCCAGGCTACTGCAGCCAATGGCGCATCGCGCGACCTCAAGTTCACTTCAGACGGGGCGAGCGCTACGGTCACTTCCGATTCGCCACTGGCTGGCCCCGTGGTTTACGAGTTTCTGCTTTCGCATAACTAGCATCATGACTTCGCGGTTTCTTAATCGTGTCCACGAAATTCGGGTGCCCAGGTCCCTCGCAGTCGGGCACCTGGAAATTCGCACTTTCCCGAGGATCTGATACTGGAAACTGTCACTGAGCCAACTTCAATGGGACTGGAACTATGAATCGAATGCAAACATTGGGCCTGGCACTCCTCGCACTCTCAACGAGCGCCGCGCTCGCCGGACAAAACGCGCCGGCGTCAGCCACGCCAGCACAACCGCCTGCCACGCAGGACCAGAACCGCGACCTTACCTTCAAGAAATCTGGCCCTGCGCAGCAAACTCAAACCACAGTGCAGATTCCGCGCAGCTACGCTCTCGTCGTCGGCATCTCGAAGTACGCGCATTTACCCCAGAATGCGCAATTGCAATTTCCCGACTCCGATGCCGAGTCGATTTACACGGTGCTCATCAGCCCTGAAGGCGGGCAGTTCCCGGCCGAGAATGTGCATAAGCTCATCAACAGCCAGGCAACACTTGAAAACATCCGCCATGAGCTTGAAGTCTGGCTGCCGTCCGTCACGCATCCTGACGACCGCGTCGTCGTGTACTTCGCCGGCCACGGTTTTGTGGCCAACGGCACCGCCTACATTGCGCCCTACGATATCGACCTGAACAACATCGCCTCCACTGCCTATCCCATGGAGACGCTGGGCAAAGATATCGGCACCCACATCAACGGCAAGTGGAAGGTGCTGATCACCGATTCGTGCCATTCCGGCGCCATCACCCCAGAGGCCGATCGCTCCACTGTCAATCACACCCTGCTCGACCTCGATAAGTCGCTGTTCTCAATTACTGCCAGCCGCGACCGCGAGCAGAGCTTTGAGAGCGACAAATGGGGCGGCGGCCACGGTATCTTTACCTACTACGTGGTCAAGGGCCTGGAGGGCGAGGCGGATACCAACGGCGACGGCATTGTTTCTGCCGACGAACTGGCCGAGTATGTGCACACTAACGTACGCGACGCCACCAACGCCGCTCAGAATCCTACCTCTGAGCGAGGCAGCTTCGATCCCAACATGGTGCTGGCCTACAATCCCACCCACGTGACGGCCTCGAATCTTCCGCCGCCCAAGTACGGAACGCTGGTGATTGAGACCAACATGGACGGTGTCGAAGTGTTCGTAGACGGCACCAGCGTTGGGGTTGTGAACAAGGCCGCCGCGCTGCGCCTGCCCGGCATTACGCCCGGAGCGCACACGGTTGAGGCGGTCCATATGGGCTATGAGCCCGATGGCCCGCGCCAGGAAGAGGTTTATCCCGGACAGGAGACCACGGTCACCGTCCGCATCCTCATTGCCCGCAATCGCAACCACGCTGCCGTCGAACACTTCAACCAGGGCATTCAGTTTTACAACAAGGGATTCGAAGAGAACTACCACAAGGCGGCTATAGAGTTCGAGGCCGCGCTGCAGATCGATCCCAAATACAGTCAGGCTGCCCTGTATGCGGGGCGCACCTACAACGCGCTCTACGAAGACAAAATGGCGCTGCAATATTTCAAAGAGGCCATCTCCATCGATCCCGATTACCTTGAGGCTCGCTCCAGCTATGCGGGCGCGCTGCTCGACGCCGGCGACATGGATGAGGCGATCCGGCAGTTGAACATCGTGACTCAGCGCGATTCTAAGAATGGGATGGCCTACTATTTGCTCTCCCAGGCCTTTGCGCGTAAGGGCGACTACGACGATGCGGTGCAGGCATCGCGACAGGCCATCGCATTAACGCCGGCCAACGCCGAGGCACACTTCTGGCTGGCTGAGTCGCTGCGCCAGAAAAACGGCTGCGGCGAGGCTGAGTCGCAATACAGCGATTACCTGTCGCTGTCAAACTTCGACAGCGGATTGGCAGGCAAGGCCAACTACTACATCATGGGATCTCTGTTCGGCATGGGCGTAAAGAAGCGCGCCGCGCAGGCTGACATCTGGAAGGAGCTGCGCGGCCAGGCCAATACCGGCCTTTGCGATTGTGAGTGGATGCAGAAGCGTTTTGACTCGGCCATCCGCTATTGCCAGACGGCGCTCACCTTCACTCCCGCCGACCTGTTTACCAATTACCGGCTGGGAATCCTGTATTCCGAGGTGTACAACCAGAACGGCAACGTGTCTGAACTTGCCGCCGCGCGCAAGCACTTTGAGAACGTGATCGAGGCCAACCCGGACGCAAATGAGGCCGACCGCTCACGAAAATATGTGCAGAATATCGACGCGGTGTTGGCCCGCCAGCCCTGATTTCCCTCCCCATGATGCGCCGCCTTCCAGACCGATTGATCGTCGCCTGCATCATTGCCTGCGGGCTCACCTTTGCGTTGTCGATGGTGGAGCGTTGGACCGCATTCAGCGATTTGACCAACTGGACCTACGACTTCCTTGTGAATCACGGCGGCTACGCGCCCACCTCGAAAGAAGTCGTCTTCGTCGATTTCGACGATGCCACCTTCGCGCAAATTCAGAAGTACCCCATCCCCCGCTCTACAGTAGCTGATGTCGTCACGAAAGTCGGACAGGCAAAGCCCGCCATCATCGGTCTCGATATCTTCCTCTCAGAGCCGCGCAATCCTGACGAAGACGCGGCCATGCAGCGCGCACTCACCTCGGCCGGCAACGTTGTGATCGCCATCCAGGCGGGAACGGGCCAGCTTCCCGCGGTGCTTCCGCTTCCCATGTTCTGCCAGCCTGAGAATCCCGCGCTGCCCACAGGTTTCTGCAAGGATGGCGCTCCTGGAGCCTTCGCCTACGCGGCCATCAACATGCCGTTCGACAGCGACGGCTACGTGCGAAACGCCGAACTGATCGCATGGAACAATAAACAGAAGGCCGAGAGTTTCCCCGTCTTCATGGCTGAGGAGTATCTGGCCCAGGTCGATCCCAATTGCAAAAACTGCACCCTCACGCCTCTCGACAAGCGCAACGCCATGTTCCGCGGCTATCGCGTCCCTTTCAGCGATCCTGAGGCGGGAACTTTTCGCATCGGCGACTGGGCGCCGCATGTGGCCACGCACATTTCAGCCTGGAGCGTGCTCACCGGCGCAGTCGGTCCAGCGGCGCTCCAAAACAAGCTGGTGCTGATTGGGCAAAGCAGCGACGCGGCGCGAGATCAGGACTTCTCGCCGCTCTTCCGTGTGCGTGCCGCCAATGGCGCCCGCGAACGCATCGGCGGAACCGAGTTGCATGCAGGGGCCATTGAAACCCTGCTCGATGGTCACGCCATCGCCGAAGTTCTGCCCTGGCAACGATTCACCATCGACTTCCTGGTGCTGTTTGGCGCCGCGTGGGCCTTCACTCGATTGCACCTGCGCATGGCTTTTGCCCTCGACGCAATCTTGATCATCGCCATCTACATCATTGCGCAGGCCACGTTTTCAAACTTCCACCTCTGGTTCCCTTATCTCGAAACCATGCTGGGAGTGTCGACTGCCCTTCCCTGCGGTGTGGCATGGCAATATGTGAAGGCCAACCTGCTGCGCTCTGAGACTGAGCAGCAGCGCGCGCAGCTTATGGAACTCTTCTCGCGCTACGTCGATCCCGCAGTGGCCAACGCCATCTGGGACCGCCGCGATGAGGTCAGCCTCGAAGGTAATGAGCGCGTCGCCACGGTGCTGTTCAGCGACATTCGCAACTTTACCGGCATCACGGCCGGCAAGCCCTCGCGCACCGTGCTCAAATGGCTCAACCGCTACTTCACCGCAATGGACGATGTAATCCGCGCACACGGTGGCTTCCTGAACAAGTTCATCGGCGACGGGCTGCTGGTGGTGTATGGCGTACCCCTCTCGCAGGGCGAGCCGGAAGATGCGTGCAATGCCGTGCGCAGCGCCCTCGCCATGATCAAGCGGGTCGACGAACTGAATGCCGAGAGGCCGGAAGGTGAGGACTTCCCCGAGTTCCGCATTGGCGTGGGAATTCACACTGGAATGCTCACCAGCGGCAGCGTGGGCTCGCGCGACCGGCTTGAGTATTCGGTGATCGGCGAAACGGTGAACCTTGCGTCAAGGCTCGAAAGCCTGAACAAGGAGTTCGGGACTGAGATTATCCTTTCCGAAGGCACCTGGGAACGTGTGAAGGATCGTATTGAGGGTATTTATCCCCTCGGCGCCACACATGTGCGCGGTTTCGACGAACAGATTACTCTGTACGGTATGGGGCCCCGTAAAACTAAATCTTCAAAAGTAGAAGCAAAAGAACCGGAGGTTCTGGCATGAAACGAACGATTGCAATCTTGTTAGCGGTACTTGCGTCTTGGGCCGTCACCCCGAGCAACGGGCAGCAGGCGCCCTCCAACGCGCCTCCCGCCCAAAACGCTCCCAAGCGAGTGAAGACCAAGGTTGACGGATTCGACCTGGCGCCGGAGAAGGCGACCGCCAATCAGATCGGCGGGGCTTCGCGCGGCGAGGGGGCAAAGACGTTGCTATACGCCCCGCACAAGGCGCGGGTGTACACGCTGCGGCCAAACTTTGCGTGGAAGGGCGATCCGTCCGCCACTTACAAGTTCCATATCCAGGACACGCTGGGCACTTTCTCGTGGGACCGCGAGGTCACGGGTTCCACCCTCGCCTATCCCGCCGATGCGCCGGCCCTGAATCCGGGGGCGATCTATCTCTGGAAGGTCGAACCCGATTCGCCGCTGCTCGGGCCACCGCCGCCGGCTGCGATCATGGTGGTGCTGGGCGGTGCAGACCGCGCGCAGATCGAGGCGGGTCTCGGTCAGATTCAGGGCGCCGATTCAGATGCAGCCCGTGCCAAGTACTTCTTTGACCAGCGCCTGTGGTACGACGCCGTCGATGCGTACTCCAACCTGATCGGGAAGAATCCTGGCCAGGCCTCGCTCTACCAGATGCGCGGTACGCTCTACGACCAGGTCCCGGCTGCCGGGCCGCTTGCCGATGCCGATTTTGCGCACGCTGACTAGTAGCGTAACTTCGTGATTTTGTAGTCTCATCTACGGAACTTGGGTGCCCCAGGTCTCGATTTTGAGACCTGGGATAGCACCAGTTCAAGCGGTCACGGTACCAGGCCTTCAACCTTCCTGCCAGCCTTCGTGCCCCACCCATTCCGCCGCTCTCCACGCCAGCCAGCGGAATGGGTGGGAATGCGCAAATCGACCGGCCAGTCAAAGTGCCGCCAGCAAGTGTTTCCTTGAGAAGCGTGACTCGAATCACGGGTTGCGGCTGGTATTCATCAGAGACCGCTGCAACCCGCGTCATTTCTGCGTACAACAACTCTTGACATTCACCTCACTTCACAAAAAATCAGTTGACTCAAGGGTGCTGAAAAGGCTACAGTTCCGCCATTCTCTTATTGCAGTTCTCCTCCTGAATACTCCCCCGGGTTTCCGGAGTGAAGCTTAAAGGACGGTTCATCCCCATGAAACTGCGCTCGCGCGGGCGCCTTGGCGCCAGGCTCGGCAGTGCCACTTGTGTGGCCATCCTCCTCGTATCCGGATGCAGCAAGTCAAGCATCGATTCCGGATCGACCTCGTCGGGAAGTTCAACTCCTGCAGGCACAACTGTTTCAACCGGTGCGCGGTTGGGCCTCATCTGGAACTCATCCGATTCCACCTTGCGAACGCTTGTGGGTGTGCCCGGCGCAACCCAGCTTGGCCCCGCTCTCTTTCCTGCCGGAACCTACTCCGCAGGCGCCTTTGCCGGCTTGACGCAAACAGCGTTACTCATCGATCCCAAAGGTAATCTCAACGTGATGACCCTGCCTTCTCAGCAGCCGGTCTCACTTGCAGGTAACCTCTCGCCTGCATCTCAGATCGTTTTTTCTCCGCATGGTAGCTATGCCGTAATTCTTGCTCCGGGTTCCACCTCCTTGGCGCTGGTGACTGGCATTCCCCAATCGCCTTCGGTAGCTACAGTCACTGCAACCACGCCGATTCAGGGAGCAGCCGTAAGCGACGCCGGAACCCTGCTGGTGGCCGCGAACGGGGCAACAACAGGCGTGACCGTTACTACGACAACCGCAAACGGAGCCCGCTCGACACTGGCGACGCTGGCCGGCTTTGGCGGCATGAGCTTTGTTCCCGGCTCTGAAGACGCACTGATCGCCGACTCCTCGGCCAACACCCTTGCCCGCTATCGCAGCGGAACGGCGACAACCCTGGCCACCGGAGTCAACGGCCTCAATCAGCCCATTGCTGTTGCAGCGTCGCAGGACGACCACTGGGCCGTGGTCGCCGATCGTGCCGACGGTTCCCTGCTTCGCGTAGATCTCACCGGGGCGACGCCCCCGGCTCAATCCTCATGCACCTGCTCTCCAACGCAACTCTCGGCGCTGAATGGCAACGCGGTCTTCGAGATGGTGGCGCCTGGAACAACTCCAGGTTGGATGATCCAGGCCGATAGCCCCACGTCGCGGGTCCTGTTTATCCCGCCGGTACGGAGTGGACAATGATGCGCCGTATTTCAAATACGCTGGCTTTTTTCTTCGTTCCCGCAGTCCTTGCTCTTGGTTTCTCGCCGCGGTTGCATGCCCAGTCGCCCACACTCGGCATTGGGGTGTCACCCAATCCGACCGGTTATGACAATAGCAACACTACTGTGACCGGCTTTGTGGTCGACGGCGACGGCTCTACCCCGACTGGCACTATCGACTTTTTTATTTCAACTAACAATGACACTTGCGTCTACAGCTTAAACAACGATCTCGGCAGCCAATCCGTCTCCGGGTCAGGTGATATCGCCTTTGCCGATCTGACCTTCACTCCCACGCAGACTGGATCCGTCCCCATCTGCGCCAATTATTCTCTCGGTGACGCTGGCATAATTGCGAGTACCGGCCCGATCGTGCTCACCGTGTATGGGCCCGCAACCCTCACCACCTTTGCCGCACCGCAACCGGTCTGGAGCTCCCCTCTCAATTTCACTTTGTACTTTGTCCTCACCTACGCCGCCGGCCAGAATCAGCCGCAAAACAGCACCATCACGCTTTACGATGACGTTGGGAATCAGGTCGGATCGCCTGTACCTGTTGGGACTATCACTTTAGCCGACGGCGTCACCCAGGCGGTCGGAGCTGTGATCCAGAATCCGAATTTCACAGACCTCACGAACCCCGGAACCTACAACTATTCCGCGGCGTTCACCAGCGGAGATCCCGCCTACGTCTCGCAATCCGCCAATGGATCTCTCTATTTTGTGAATCCGCTTACATCGGTGGTCCCGGCCTCGGTCATGGCCGGCCCCGTCCTATCTAACAGCGACACCGCTTGCACCTCGGTGAATCCCACGAACGGTGCCCAGACTCCGGGATTGCAGGTCACGCTCAATGGTTTCGACCTCGTCGTCAATGGCACCCCCGACGTGGCCCAGATCAATGGGACCCCTCTGAACACCATCTCTTCAAGTTCGACGCAATTGACTGTCTGCGTTCCCGACACCTATCTCACCTCCGTTGGAAGCGTGCCCATCAACATCAATGTCTCGGGATCCAATCCTGTCTCGCTGCAGGTTTCGCCGCCCTATGCGGTCACCACTACGACTTCAGCGGGGATTACCTCATTCGCGTATGGACAGAGCCTGGCTTCCACCCAGTTAACGGGTACGGCCACGCGGACTTCCACAAGCGATGGCGCGGTACCTGATGGGAGTGTGAATTTCTCGCTCAACAGCACCAGCGCAAGCTATAGCTATTCGCTCGGCTCCGGGAGCCTGAGCCAGGTTTCGACGTCGCCCCTTGTCCCATATCAGAATCCGTCCGCGACAAACCCACCGTACGCCGGGCTGATTGACTCAAACCAGACTCAGAAGATGGTCGCTATCGACCTGAATAACGATGGATTCGTCGACGTGGTTGGTTTGCCGGGAATTAATCCCGGATCTACAGCAGCCGGCCCCTATCTCCAGATACTCATGAGCACGGGCTCCAATGGGTTCCAGGCCGAGCAACAGGTCTATACAGGCTGCACCCCGCAGGATTTTGCTGTCGGCGACATCAACGGCGACGGTATTCCCGACCTGGTAGTCATCTGCTCGGTGAGCTCAGTGGCCGGAACATCCGGCACCCTCCAGGCCTATTACCTCACCGGAAACGGCGATGGTACTTTCCAGACTCCTGTCGCGTTCGGCGTCCTATCTCCTGTTACCACTCCGACCCAGGTCGTTATCGGGTGGTTTAACAATGACGCAGTCAACGACATTGCTGTTATCGACGGCGTCAACGCCGAAATCCAGGTGATCAGCCCCTTTGGCTCCCCATACTACGGGCCCGAAACCTACTTCGATAATGGCTACGGCCCCGTGGTCAGCGCCGGGGTGGCCGATTTCAATCAGGACGGGCTCTCCGACATTGCACTCGAGGAGTACTACTCTCCCAATGCCCCCAGTGATTCCGATGGAACCGGGGCCATCCTGGTCTATACCAGCAATGGGGCGTATAGCGGCTTTTCCTGGGACGGCAACGCCGCGACCTTCAGCGCCAGCTCGTACTATTTGCAGGGCATGACCATCACCAGCCTGCTCGGCGACAACTGGCCGGATGTGGCCATCGCCGACCCGGGTGGCGCATACAATTCACAGGACGTCTACGACAACGGCAGCATTCAGGTCTTTGAAAACGCTTGGCGCTCTGGCTCCTCGGATTTTGTTAATTCCGCCCCCATAGCGACGTTTCAATCAACATCCGTCACTAATGAACTTTCGGTTGCCGGACCGCCGTTCCCGCTCGTCAACTCGCCCGCATCGAATGCCGCGGTCGCGCCCGGCTGGAACCTGGTCTTCTCTTACCCTGTAGCCGGCGACACGAGCTTTATCTACGTCGGTGAACTCCAGTTCAACTCGAGCGAATCTTCCCTGACAATGGTGCCAAATCCCATTGACACCGGGGTGCAGGCCTATGCAACCGAGGGCGGTTACCAGCCCGGGTTCATTGTCGCCGCCGACTTGAACGGCGATGGTTTTCTCGACTATGCCGCCACCGCCTACATTCCCAACGGCTACCTGTTACAAGAAGAGTTGGTTCCGTATTATTACGGCAACGACGCTCAGACATCCACCACTGCCACCGATGCCACGCCCCTGAACGGCTCCCCGCAATTCCCTCCTCCCGGCAACTACACGCTCAACCTGGCTTATCCCGGGAACCTGCTCTTCCAGGCCAACAGCACATCTACAACTCCAGCGACGATCACCATTGCGCCGGGTGCAGTCACCGGAACCGTCTCCGGTCCCGGATCTGTCGGGTACGGCGCCGCACTCTCCCTTACCGCAAACATCTACGGTTTAACAGGTGGATTGGTGCCGACCGGCACGGTCACGTTCTTTGACTGCACCAATCCTGATAGTCCAACCACTCTTGGTTCGCAGGGCCTTGCTAGTGTTGAAACCTATGCGCAGGCGACGCTCAACCTCCCAACGCAGACCCTGGCCGCCGGCAACCACAATATCTGCATCGGATTCACAACGCTCGACGGCAATTACAATTCTTCGTATCCGGTCAATTACACATCGCTGACGGTCAACGGCGAAACGCTTACCCTCGAGCTTTCGATCAATGGTTCCACGTCCAGCGCAACCGCCCCGGCTGGCTCCATGGTCAACTTCCAGGTGTCGGGCTTCAACGCTACATCGATGGGAGAAATCATCTATCTGAGCGGCCTGCCATTCCTGAACAATCCCACCGCGACCATAAACTCCAGCGGCGTTGCCAGCTTCAATTACGGAGCATTGCCGCCCGGGACCTACAGCGTCTGGGCCTATTACAACGGCGACAGCGTCTACGCCGGTGCTCAAACGGGCTACACGAATCTCACCGTCACACCGACGCCTGTGACCGTCAATTTGACTTCCAGCGCCAACCCCGTCACCTATCCCACGCCTGTGACCCTGACCGCCAATGCCACCACCTTCGGTCTCGGCGTGCCCCCGGTCACCGACAGCATCGCTTTTGACGACGCCGGCAGCCAGCTTCCATCGCCATCGCCGGTAGCGCTTATGCCTGTGAACGGGAACAGCGGCCTGCTCGCGCGATCGACTTTGAACAACCCCTATGCCGCCGTTTCGGGCGACACGGTTATCGCCACTGTGACCGGCGACTTCAACCACGATGGGATCCCGGACATTGCCACTCTGCAGACGAACTCCGACTCGACCGCTATTCTGGTAATTGCCCTGGGCAGCAGCAACGGCGACGGTACCTTCCAGCCGCCGATCATCTATGGCACAACCAGCGGAACCAATGCAGTCGACTCAACTTCAAATTCCATGGCAGCGGCCGACCTTACTGGCAGCGGCTACGTGGATTCCCTGGTGATTGGCGCCTCTGACGGTAACATCGCGATACTGCTGTACAACAGTGGCAATACAGCCGGCGTTCTCAATTTGAGCCAATCCTTCGCGTCAGGCTATTCGAATGTAGTTGGCGTGGCTGCCGGCGAGCTGAACCTCAACCCCGCTGAGGGCTTCGTCGTCATCTCAGCCAACAGCGTTGAAGCCTTCCTCGACAACGGGAACGGCACTTTCCCAACCACTCCTTACTGGACTGCGAACTCGCCGTACATGTACAGCGATTTCACCGGCATCGCCATCGCAGACTTCAACGGCGACGGCTACACAGATATCGCCATCAGTGACGATTCCGGCCAAAACGGCCCCGATGTCACCGTGTATCTCTACAACCGCGGCCAAGGCACCTTCAGTGCCCCGGTCACCTACCCGGTCGGCGTATCTGCCACTGGAATTGCGGCCGGCAACATAAACAGCGACGCCTTTCCCGACCTGGCCGTGCTCTCGAGCGCCGACAGCACCGTCGACGTACTGATCAACGACGCATCCGGTGGATTCCCGACGGGAACCATCTACGGCGTAGCCACAAGCCCGACGGGCATCGCCATTGCCGACTTCAACGGCGATGGCTTTGCCGATATCGCCGTCACCGGCAACAGCACGGGCGCGGGCTCTGGCACCACCGTCCTGCTGAGCTCAAGCACCGGGGTCATGACCGGCGAAACGCTGCTGCCGACAGCCGGAAGCTCCGTAGCCGCGGCTGACTTCAACAACGACGGCAATACCGACCTCGCAGTCGGCTCAAACGGCGTCACCATCTACCTCGACAGCAGCGCGCAGGCCGTTGATCCGCCTCTGGTGTTGAATGCCGGTCCCCAGGCACTTACCACGGTGTACATGCCGGCCTCGTCAAGCAGCTTCTACGGCGCCACTTACAACACGGTCAGCGAAGTGGTTAACCAAGCCATGCCTACCATCGCCTGGACGCCAGCCTCCATTACTTATGGCGCGGCACTTGGCGCGAGCCAGCTCAACGCCCAGGCCTACTATCCAAGCACAACAAATCCCATGACCGGCGTGTATACCTACTCGCCGCCTTCGGGTGAGCCTGTCACGTCAGACACTCAGCTCTCCGTCACGTTTACGCCAACCAGCGAGCCGAATTACCAGGCCGTTACGCAAACCGTTACGGTCACCGTAACCAAGGCCACGCCCACTATTTCCTGGGCGACACCGACGCCAATCACTTACGGCACCACCCTGAGCGCGACCCAGCTCAATGCTTCTGCTACCTACAATATCGGCGGAAGCAACGTGCTGGTTCCAGGTACATATACTTACACTCCCGCCGCTGGAACGACGTTAGGCGCTGGCTCGCATACGCTCAGTGTGACCTTCGCGCCGACCGACACCACCGACTACGCCACTCCGCCGGCAGCGACCACTACAATCACCGTCGGCCAGGCCACGCCAACAATTACCTGGTCGACACCGGCGGCAATCACTTACGGCACGACCCTGAGCGCCACGCAACTCAATGCCACGGCGTCCACTGCCGGAACATTTACCTACACTCCGGCAGCCGGAACCACCTTAGGCGCTGGCTCACACACGCTAAGTGCGACCTTTGCGCCGGCCGACACCACCGACTACGCCACTCCGCCGGCGGCGACAACTACAATCTCCGTTGGCCAGGCCACGCCCACCATCACCTGGATAGCGCCCGCGGCTATCACTTACGGAACGGTTTTGAGCACCACGCAGCTCGATGCCACGGCGTCCACTGGCGGCACATTCACGTACACTCCGGCAGCCGGAACCACGTTAACTGCCGGCGCGCACACACTCAGCGTGACCTTTGTGCCAGCCGACACCACCGACTACGCCAATCCGCCGGCGGCAACTACTACGATCACCGTTGGCCAGGCCACGCCCACCATCACCTGGACAGCGCCCGCGGCCATCACTTACGGAACGGTTCTGAGCGCCACGCAGCTCGATGCCACAGCGTCCACTGCCGGAACATTTACCTACACTCCGGCAGCCGGAACCACGTTAGGTGCTGGCTCACACGCGCTCAGTGTGACCTTTGCGCCGGCCGACACCACCGACTACGCCACTCCACCGGCGGCGACTACCACCATTACCGTCAGCCAGGCCACGCCCACAGTTTCCTGGACAGCGCCGGCGGCCATCACTTACGGAACGGCTCTGAGCACCACACAGCTCAATGCCACGGCATCTGTTCCCGGCACATTCTCTTACAGCCCGGCAGCCGGAACCTTGCTGACCGCTGGCCCGCATACGCTCAGTGCGACTTTCACGCCGACTGACACCACCGACTACGCGATTCCGGCAGCGGTAACAACCACCATCAGCGTCAGCCAGGCCACGCCCACCATCACCTGGGCAGCACCGGCGGCAATCACTTACGGCACTGCGCTGAGCGCTACCCAGTTGAACGCAACGGCTGCCTTTGGCGGCAACACCGTGCCGGGAATCTTCACTTATACCCCTGCTTCGGGCACGGTATTGAAGGCGGGCAACAACCAGACGCTCTCGGTTACATTCACGCCAACCGACTCCACCGACTACGCAACTCCGGCGGTGGCCACAACCACCATCAGCGTCGGCCAGGCCACGCCCACGATTACCTGGGCAGCGCCGGCGGCAATCACTTACGGCACGGCACTGAGCGCAACGCAGTTGAACGCAACGGCTGCCTTTGGCGGCAACTCGGTGCCGGGAACCTTCACCTATACCCCTGCTTCGGGCACGGTAATGAAGGCTGGGAACAACCAGACGCTCTCAGTGACATTCACGCCGACCGACACCACCGATTACGCAAGTCCGGCGGCGGCCACAACCACCATCACCGTAAGCCAGGCCACGCCCAAAATCACATGGGCAGCGCCGGCGGCAATCACTTATGGCACGGCCCTGAGCGCCACGCAATTGAACGCGACGGCTGCCGTTAACGGAACCACAGTGCCGGGAATCTTCACTTATACGCCTGCTTCGGGCACGGTTTTGAAGGCGGGCAACAACCAGACGCTCTCAGTGAGCTTCGCGCCGACCGATACTACCGACTACGCCACTCCGGCAGCGGCGACCACCACCATCACCGTAAGCCAGGCCACGCCCAAAATCACCTGGGCAGCGCCAGCGGCAATCACTTACGGCACGGCGCTGAGCGCCGCTCAGTTGAACGCAACGGCCACATTTGGCGGCAACACTGTGCCGGGGACCTTCACTTATACCCCTGCTTCGGGCACTGTGCTGAAAGCTGGAGTCGGACAGACGCTCTCGGTGACCTTTACCCCGACCGACACTTCCGACTACGCCATTCCGGCAGCGGCGACCACCACCATCACCGTCAGCCAGGCCTCGCCCACGGTCACCTGGACGGCTCCCGCGGCTATCACCTACGGCACGGCGCTGAGCGCCACGCAGTTGAACGCGACGGCTGCCTTTGGCGGTAACCCGGTGCCGGGGACCTTCGCCTATACGCCTGCTTCGGGCACGGTGCTCAAGGCTGGAATCGGCCAAACGCTCTCCGTAATCTTCACGCCAACCGACTCCACCGACTTCGCTACTCCGGCAGCGGCGACCACCACCATCACCGTCAACCAGGCAACGCCCACGGTCGCATGGACAGCGCCAGCGGCTATCACCTACGGCACGGCGCTGAGCAGCGCACAGTTGAACGCGACGGCTGCCTTTAACGGAACCACAGTGCCGGGAACTTTCGCCTATCTGCCCGCTTCGGGCACGGTGTTGAAGGCTGGCAGCAGTCAGACACTTTCGGCGACATTCACTCCCACTGACGTCACTGACTACACAACCGCCACCGGCTCGGTCACCATCCAGGTGAACCAGGCCACCCCGGTCATCACCTGGCCAAGCCCCGGCAACATGAGCTACGGCACGCCGCTCGGCGCCACGCAGCTTAATGCCACAGCGACTCCCTCAGGCGGCACATTTACCTATAATCCGCCTGCCGGAACTACTCTGCCCATTGGTGCGCAGACCCTGAGCGTCACCTACGTTCCGACCGACACCACCGACTACGCCACGGCCACGGCTACCACCACCGTGAATGTCATTGCCGGCCTCTCGCTCGCGTCGATCGCCCCCACCAGCGCGCCTTACGGTTCTCTGGCTACTACTATCACCCTCACCGGCCTTGGGTTTACGCAGAATTCCGTCGCCCAGCTCAACGGCACAGCCATCCCCACCACGTACACCGGCCCAACGCAGATAAGCGCGCAAATTCCGGCCAGCTTCTTCCAGCAGGTTTCGGTCGGGACCATCACGGTCTTCGATACGGTCAGGAACCTGACCACCGGACCGGTTACCTTCACGGTCACGTTACCCAACCTCCAAATCACGTTCAGCGGTCCCAGCACCGCGGCGCCGGGCGAGCAGCCGACCCTCAGCCTGATCATGTCGCAGCCCTACCCGATCGATATTCAGGGCACCATGACTCTGACCGTCGAGCCACTCTTGCCTGGAGGGCCGACCGATCCATCTGTCCAGTTCTCCACCGGAGGAACGACCTTCAACTTCACTATTCCTGCCGGTTCCACTACCACGCCGACGGTCCAGATCCAGACCGGTACCATCTCTTCCACCATCACCGTGACGCTCACTCTGCAGGCCAACGGCCAGGACATCGAGCCGCCAAGCATTGTGCCGATTACCGTGACCGTGCCGAACGCCGCGCCGGTCATCACCAGCGTCACGCTTACCCGCGATGGCAACACGCTCACCGTCAACATCGATGGTTACTCAAGCACGCGCGACATGAGCAATGCCATTTTCGAATTCACGGCCGCCGCAGGACAGAGCGTCAACCCGCCCGAGATCAACGTCGATGTTTCCACTGAATTCAATACCTGGTACTCAAGCGACGCATCCGCGCAATATGGAAGCTCGTTCGCGTATTCGCAGGTGTTCAACTTGAGTAACGACGCATCAACCATCGGCAGCGTCAGTGTCGTTCTGACCAACTCCGTCGGCCAATCGAATGAAGTCACCGCGCAGTGAGCGCAAACTAGGATGATGAGCACTATGGCCAAGATCATTGACTCAGGAATAAGCGGGCGATTGGTTGCTCTGCTTGCAATCACGCTGCTGGTGCTCGAACCGGCCCTGCCGCTCGGCGCGCAGGTAGCCGCTCCCCCCGCCAAGTCCCTCCAGATCGTCATCCTTGACGATGAAGCTCCGCTGAACAACATCAGCGAACGCACGGCTCGCGAGCCCATCGTGCAGGTGCAGGATGAGAACCACAAGCCGCTTGCTGGCGCTGCCGTGCTCTTCGCCATTCATCCCGCCGCCGGCGGAGCCAGCGCTCTGTTTGCCAATGGCGCCAGCACTCTCTCGGTCGTGACCAACGCCAACGGCGTGGCTCGCGCCTCGGGTCTGGTCATGAATCAATTGAAAGGCACCTGGCAGCTTCAGATCACCGCATCCAAAGACGGCCTGACCACTACCACCACGCTCAATGAGACCAATGTGCTGCCCAACACTTCGCCCGGAAACGCGAATTCGACAACTACCAAGCCTCCATATCACTTTTTCTCATCTCATGCGTTTTCGCTGGTCTCCGGAATTGTGGCGGTCGGCTCACTTGCGACCGTTGTGGTTTTAAAAACAAACTCGAATAACGCAACCAACATCACCACCGGCGGGGGCTCGGTGGGCGCGCCAACCGCAACGGCAGGATTCAAGATCCACTTCTAGAATCGATCATCGAAACCAGCCAAAAATATGGGCGCCCCTCCCGGCGTCCTACAGGCAGGTCTTCGTCTGCGGGGCGCATCAAAGCTTCGCTTGGGCGGACGGAACAGCATTACCCGCCGGGTGCCAGTTGTGGAGTTCTTAGAAGCTGGGCGGTTGCCACTTCTGCACAAACTCCGATGCCGCTTCAAAAGCTAGCGGCTTCGAGAAGAAGTAGCCCTGGATATATTCGCAGCCTTGCGAGCGCAGGTACTCTGCGTCGGCCGCCGTTTCAACTCCTTCGGCAATCACCTTCATCCCCAGGTTGTGCGCCAGGCCGATGATGGCCTTCACCAGCACCTTGCTGCCCTGGTCCTTTGACAGCGTGCGGATGAAGCTCTGGTCGATCTTCAGTGTATCGATCGGGAAGAAATGCAGGTAGCTGAGAGAGGAGTAGCCCGAACCGAAGTCATCGATGGAGATGTTGATGCCGATCTCGCGGCACTTTTCCAGCACGGCGCGCGCTTTCTCAGGAGCATCCATCAACAGCGACTCCACAATCTCCAGATGGATCTGCAGCGGATTCATCTGCTTGTTTGCAATGGCCGCCTGCAGAAGGGCGGGCAGATCCACAGCCGAAAAGTCCTTGACCGAAAAATTCACGCCGACAAAAATCGGCTCCGGCCCCACCAGGTCCGGCGACGCCGCCGCCTGCAGCTTCATTGCCGCATCGCACGCCAGTTCCAGCGCCAGTTGTGACAGTTCGGTAATCAGGCCGCTGTCCTCGGCCACTGGAATGAAGACGCCCGGAGAAATCATGCCGTTGACCGGATGCCGCCAGCGCATCAATCCTTCAAAACCGCCGATCTTCATGTTCTGGATGTCGATGATCGGCTGATAGAAGAGCGTAAGCTGGCCCTTTTCCAACGCTTCTTTTAGCTCGTTATTCAGACGGATGGTGGTGAGCGCGGTGGCGCTGTTTGAATCGCTCTGCTCAGCCGCCTCGGCGGCCGGCGAGGCAGGCACCACGCGAACAGCATCGGTACGCGCGATCATGTCGCGGTAGCGCGAGGTCACAATTCGCATCACCATCTTCAGAACCGGGTCGGCACTCTCCACCCGGTGCGCAAAATCCTCGCGCGTAATCTCGATGGCCGTGCAGTCCTCAAGGGCGCGCACAGTGGCAGTTCGCGGCTTGTCGTCGATCATTGCCATTTCGCCCAGCATTGAGCCCGGGCCGCGGGTGCCGATCTGCAATAACTGGCCTGCGCGCTGCACCACGATTTCTACGTTGCCAGATTCGATAATGTAGGCGCACTCTCCGCGCTCGCCTTCGCGCATCAGAGCTTCACCCTTGATGAATTGTCTTGTCGCAGAGCCGTGCATAGAGTTTTTACCTGTCGTTACATTTTAGTTACGTATACGGGGGCGTGTCATCACAAATCCGGCTCGAAGGGCGGCGGTGGGATTTGGAGCGCTCGCATCGGCCTCCTCGCCCACTCGGATTACTGACCCAGTCCCCGGGTGCAGTCGGTGCCTCCGTTCGGGTCGAACTCGACAGTGCCTGATTGGTCGGTGCAGAAGCCGCGATCTCCCGTCTTGCCCGGTGCCTGCGGAACGGCGGTAACTGTAAATCCCGTGATGCGGTCGGTATCATTCACCGTCACCCTGGTGCAGTTGCCCACGGTGAAGATATAGCCGGACTTGTAGCCCGAGGCCAGATCGGCCTGTAGCAATTGCGCCGACTGCGGAGACGGCGCCCCGCTGCCGGCCTCGCCGCCCAGAGCCTGCAACGAGCACGCATAGCCGTTGGCCGGAAAGGTGGAATCGTACTGAATCTCAGCCTGTGTAATGGCCCGCAACGAGTTAATCGCCGAGGTCTCGTTGGCGTGCCTCTTCATCACGCCGATGGTTGGAATGGCGACAAGCATGAGGATAAGCACGATAGGGATGAAGGCAGCCAGCCCCACCAGAACCCAAACAAAGACAGGGACGCGTCGCGAGACAACCGCAGGGGGCGGTGTTGCGCCGGTCCAGGGCGGTGAGGGAGGCATCCCCGTTGGAGCCTCTTGAGGCACGTAGAGCGTGCCGGCCATTACTGGCGTCTGGTCCAGGGTGCGCGAGAACTCGGCTATCTTCACCCAGTAGATTATCCAGAGAACAAAATGTACCGGCAGTGCGAGGAAGTTCACAAGAGGGATGATTCCGCACGCTGCGCACACGCACATCGCAATGCCTATCGACTTACCTGGCTCCGGCTCAGTGCTTGGAACATTCCTCGCCCTGAATTCGTTTCCCAGCGATTTCGCAAGACCCAGCACCACAAAGAATTGCCAGACGAGGCTAAAGACCGGCACGAACATTAGCCACACTAAGCCGGGCTCCAAGGTTCTCGACTGAATTGAACACTTACTCAAGGCACGGGAGAGAGTAAGCAGGTAAAAGATGTAAGGCACAATCAAAAAGACAACAAGCATTCCAGCGACAACTCGAATGAGCATAACCGTATCCATCACTTCCTCCAGATGTGTCGAGGTTTCGGCGACAAAGCTAACACTGTCCTACGCGATTGGCAACTTCAGCGCTGTGCAAAGAGCGACATTGGTGTAACGGCGGCACATGTCGCCACTTTTCCTCATTGAGGCGGGATTTCAACCGCTCTCGCCTTATGCTCAAACTCTCCCTGAACGCTAAAATCTGATTAGCCATGTCCGAGTTCACCCACCTCCATCTGCACACTGAGTACTCCCTGCTCGACGGCGCGTGCGACGTTTACAAGCTCGTCGATCGCGTGGCCAAACTCGGCCAGAAGTCCGTGGCAATGACCGACCACGGCAACATTTACGGCGCCGTGCACTTCTTCAACGCGGCCAAAGAAAAAGGCATCAAGCCCATCCTTGGCTGCGAACTCTACGTGTGCAAGGCCGAGGACCATCGCGCCGAAACTCCCAACGACCAGTACAATCACTTGCTGGTGCTGGCCGAGAATGAAGAAGGATATCGGAACCTCATCCGCCTCACCTCCGAGGCCAGCCTGCACGGCTTTTACCGCCGCCCCCGCGTCAGCAAGAAGTACCTGGCCGAGAACTCCAAAGGACTCATTGGCTTCTCCGGTTGCCTGAGCGGCGAACTCTGCGAGGCCCTGGTAGCCGGCCAATACGATAAGGCCGCGGCCGCAGCCGGCCAGTACCAGGACATCTTCGGGAAAGGCAATTTCTACCTCGAAATCCAGGACCAGGGACTGACAGAGGAAAAGAAGATTCATGCCGACCTCTTCCGCCTCGAGCGTGAACTGGGAATACCGCTGGTAGCTACCAATGACTCGCACTACCTGTGCGGAGAAGACTCGCATGCCCACGACGTAATGCTCTGCGTGCAGACCGGCGCCAAGATCCACGAGGCCGACCGTTTCAAATTCGACAGCGACCAGTTTTTTGTGAAGAGCGCCGACGAAATGTCTCGGCTCTTCCCAGATTCCCCCGCGGTTCTCGAACGCACAATTGAGATTGCCGAGCGCTGCAACCTTAAACTGAAGCCGGTCGAAAATTCCTTTCCTGAGTTCGCTGTTCCTCCGGGCCACACTATTGACAGCTATTTTGAACACGTGTGCCGCGAAGGATTGAAGAAGAGACTCGAGACTGCGGTGCGGCAACTGGAGTTGCGCGGCGTTCGCCGTTCCACGCCTGAGGAATACGAAGTCCGGCTCAACTACGAGATCGACATTATCAAGCAGATGAAGTACCCGGGCTACTTTCTCATTGTCTGGGACTTTATCAAGTACGCACGCGACAACGGCATTCCGGTGGGGCCGGGGCGCGGCTCGGCGACCGGATCGCTGGTGGCCTACACCATGGAGATCACCAACATCGATCCGCTGCAGAATGTGCTGCTCTTCGAGCGCTTTCTCAATCCCGAGCGCGTGACCATGCCCGATATCGACGTGGATTTCTGCATGAACCGCCGCGGCGAGGTCATCGACTATGTGACGCGCAAATACGGCCGCGAGCAGGTGGCGCAGATCATCACCTTCAACACCATGGCGGCCAAGGCAGCCATCAAGGACTGCGGCCGTGCGCTCGATATGCCGTACGGCGACGTGGACCGCATAGCCAAGCTGATTCCAGCCACGGTTGGCATGACCATCGACAGGGCCCTCGAAGAGTCGCCCGACCTGTACAAGGCCTACGAAAGCGACAAGCAAGTCAAGGAGTTGATCGACACCGCCAAGAAGCTTGAAGGATTGGTGCGCGGCTCGGGCGTGCACGCTTCTGCTGTTGTGATTGCGCCGCGTCCGCTCACAGAGCTGGTACCGCTCAATAAAACCAAGAACGACGAAATCGTCACCGCCTACGATATGAAGTCGATTGAGAAGATGGGCCTTCTCAAGATGGACTTCCTCGGCCTGGCCACCCTCACCGTTATCGTGGATTGCATCAAGCTCATCGAGCAGAACCGCGGCGAGAAGGTCGACATCGAAACCATCCCCATGGACGACCTCCAGACTTTCGCGAAGGTCTTTCACTCCGCGCTAACCTCGGGCGTCTTCCAGTTTGAGTCGCCGGGCATGCGCGACATTCTGCGCCGCTACAAACCCGACACGGTTGAGGAACTGACCCAGCTCAACGCGCTCTATCGCCCCGGGCCAATGAATATGATCGATGACTTCATCGAGCGCAAATGGGGCCGCAGAAAAGTTGAATACATGCTTCCGCCGCTCGAAGCCATCCTCAAAGACTCGCTCGGCGTGATTGTTTATCAGGAACAGGTGATGCTGATTGCGCAGGTGCTGGCAAACTTCAGCCTGGGCGAGGCCGACCTGCTGCGGCGAGCGATGGGAAAGAAAGATTCCAAGGCGATGGCCAAGCAGCATGATCGCTTTATGGAAGGCGCTGCTACGCTTGGTCATCCCAAAGCTGCGGTGAGCGAAATTTTCGACCTGATGGCAAAGTTCTCGGAGTACGGCTTCAACAAGTCGCACTCGGCGGCCTACGCCCTGGTTGCCTACCAGACGGCTTATCTCAAGACACATTACCCGATTGAATTCATGGCCGCGCTGTTGACCTCTGAAATCTCAAAGCCCGACAACGTGGTGAAGTACATCAGCGAATGCCGCGAGATGGGCATTGCCGTCGAGCCTCCTGACGTCCAGGTCTCAGGCGCGCAATTTACTCCTCATGGCGAAGCGATTCGTTTTGGATTGGCCGCGGTTAAAAATGCGGGCGGCAATGCGATTGAATCCATATTGAAGGCACGCGCCGAAGTTGGCGGACGGTTCAAGAGCTTCTGGGAGTTCTGCGAAAAGATCGATCTTCGCGTAATGAATAAGCGCGTGATCGAATCGCTCATCAAGGCCGGCGCGCTCGACTCGCTGGGCAACCGCGGGCAGTTGACCGCGGCCGTCGACAAGGCAATGGAGCGCGCCCAGAAGGCGCAGAAAGATGCTGCGGCCGGGCAGTCGGGACTGTTCGGGCTCTTCGATGAGACGCCCCGGAAGGGTGGCAACGGCGACGATCTGCCTGCTGCGCCCGACTGGGAAGAAAGTATGCGCCTCGCAAACGAAAAAGAAGTGCTGGGCTTCTTCGTCTCGGGCCATCCGCTTGATCGCTACGCTGAAAAGCTGCGCAACCTTACCGGCGTCATCACCATCGCCGAGGCACTTGAGCGCAAGCCGCCGGAGCGGCGCTGGGGCGGGCAAAGCGATCCCGCCGACGAGATCGTGGTGGCCGGAATCATGCAGGGTCTGCGCGTGCAGAAAACGCGCCGCGATCAAAAACTCTACGCGCAGGCGATTCTCGAAGATGCGACCGGAAAGATCGAGTTGATTGCATTCCCGCGCGACTATGAAAAGCTCTCGGCCTCGCTTAGGATCGAGGCTCCGGTGTTGATTCGCGGAGTGCTCTCGGGCGACGACGACGCGGCTCCCAAGCTCTCGCTTTCCACCATTCAGGCGCTTGAAGAAGTCGAGGTAAAGCTGCCTACAGGTTTGCGCATTCGCATCAACGTTGAGCTCGCCACTGAGCAACTTCTCTCGGAACTCAAGAACGCATCCGATGCCGCGCCTGGGCCCGGGAAGGTGATGCTTCAGCTTGAGAAAAAAGGTGAATACGCGGTGATTCTCGAGCCTGAAGGCCTGAGCGTTGCCGCCGATCGCACCTGGGTTGAGCGCGTCGAACAGATGCTGGGCCGGGGCGCCGTGCAAACTATCGGATGAGTAACGCACGATGTGGCAGGGCACGACTTCAGTCGTGCCGATAAGGCTCATACAATGGTTATGGGCTTTAGCCCCTGAGGGGAAGGCTCATCGACCTCGAATGCCGCGCCAGAAAGCCAAATCAGAATTGAAAACCCACGGCACGGCTGCGGCGCGCGCAAAAAACAGCAGCCATGCGCGGTCACCAAAGCCCACCGTCTCGGGCCGCTGGCTCCTGGGCGCGGTTGCCGGCGTTGTTGCAGCCGCAGCAGTGTGCGTCTGGCTGGTTCTGTGCCTGCTCTTCTGGCAGGGTAGCTGGCAATTGCTCTACCATCCAACTTCGACGGTTGCGAAGACTCCCGCCGGCGCAGGTCTGGCCTTCGACCCCATCGGTTTTGCCGCCACCGGCGACGGCGTTCCGCAGCTTTCAGGATGGTGGATTCCAACCGCTTCTGACTCGCGCTATAGCCGCTACACTGTGCTTTATCTTCACCGTCAGGACGGCAACCTTGGCGACGCGATTCCGGCCCTCGCGCAGTTACACGATGCAGGCGTGAACGTGTTCGCCTTCGACTATCGCGGTTATGGGCAAAGCAAATTCGCGCGCCCAAGCGAGGCGCACTGGCTCGAAGACACAGGCTGGGCGCTTGATTATATGACTGACACTCGCCACATCGATCCGCATACGATCGTGGTCTACGGCGAGGATCTTGGCGCGAACCTGGCGCTGGAGTTTGCCGCCGCGCACCAGGAGTTGGCCGGCGTCGTGGTCGATTCTCCGCTGGCCGATGCGACCAATCCCATCTTCTCTGACGCGCGCGCTAAGCTGGTTCCTGCTCATCTGCTGGTTCGCGACAGGTTCAACCTGGAGGCTGCAGCTACGGCAATACACGTCCCCGCGTTGTGGCTCGAATTCGACACGCCATCGCTGCGCCAGGGGTACGGCGAGCCCACGGCTTATGGCGAGATCACGAGTCGCAAGACGATGGTGTGGCTGGCTCCTTCACCTCACATCGAGTACGACCAAACCGCGGCCTTCACACGCTGGCTCGATGATCTGGCATCCGCTCCTCGCTGATCCTGCCAGGCTTTTCGCCTGGACGATAGAATTGCCTTCTACGTCACGGAGGTTCCCCGTGGGCCACTACTACAACGAATACAACTTCTTGAGCGGCATGGCGCTGATCAAACGCGACGGCCGTCACGAGCTGGTGGAATCGGGCCAGGTGACCCGAGACATCAAGGCCAACTATCCGCACCCGCTGCCTTACGAATATCGCGACCTGTTACAGGATGAGACACCTCGCGAGTTCCGCTTCATTTGTCCCCATCTGGACGAAGTGGACTCAACGGAAGAGTACTGCCAATCGCTGGTAGCCAAGGCCACCGAGTACTTCGCCGACGAACGCGAAGTCTTCGCCCGCAAGGAAGCCGACCTGTGCATGCACGTCTGCTCTTGCCAAACCAGAGAGGGCGCGCAAACGGCGGCGCGTCTGATGGAAATACTCCGGCAGCTCACCGAAGATCTGGCTGAGGACATTCGGCGCGGGCCGCCGCACGAGACGGATTAAAACTCCTGGAGCATGGTTGTCCGTAGAGCGGGTGCCACTCGAACCTATCTCTGAAATTCGACCTGCGCAACGCGCACGGGTTTAGGCTTTCACCATGTCGCGGTGCAGGGCTTTGACCTGGTAGCCGGCTTTGGCCAGCCGCTTTCTTACCTCTTCGGCCATCATCACGCTGCGGTGCTGGCCGCCGGTGCAACCGAAGGCCACCGTCAGGTAGCTCTTGCCCTCTTCAACGTAGTGCGGCAAAAGGTAGAGCATCATCGCAGTCACTTTCGAAAGGAATTCCTTGCTCTGCGGAAAGCCGCGCACGTAGGCCGCGACTGCGGGATCCAGGCCGGTCTTCTTGCGAAACTCGGGGACAAAATGAGGATTGGGCAGGAAGCGCACGTCGAAGACCATGTCGGCGTCGAGCGGCACGCCGTTCTTGAAGCCGAAGCTGAGGCACGAAACCAGCAGACGCCTGGATTCGTCTTCCTGGCCGAAGCGCGACTGAATATGCGCACGCAGCTCATGCACGTTGAAGTTCGAAGTGTCGATGAGCGTATCGGCAACGTTGCGGATGGGGTCGAGAAGCTGCCGCTCCTCAACGATGGAGCGCCATACAGTCTCAGATCGTCCCAGGGGATGCGGACGGCGCGTCTCAGAGTAACGCCGAACCAGCGCGGCATCCTGCGCATCGAGAAATACTACGCGCGTGGGCAAATGCTTTTTTACTTTTTTCAGGATTTCAGGCAAGCGGTCGAGTGTAGGACCTTCGCGCACATCCACCACGATGGCGGCGCGCTCAACCTCAGCGGATTTACTCACCAGCGCAGAGAACTGCGGCAAAAGTTCGAGCGGCAGATTGTCAACGCAATCGAAACCAAGATCTTCAAAGGCTTTCAGCGCCGAGGCCTTCCCGGCCCCGGAGATGCCGGTGACGATCACCAGTTCCTTGCGCGCCTGGCTCTTCTCAGGGTTTCGCGGGGATGGCTTTCCGGAGGGCGTCATTCGCTCATGCTACAACGAACGGCGGCATTTGCGCGCGCCCCGAGGATGGTCCGTCCCCACCGCACACGTCTCGGCTCCGGCTGGTGTGAACAGACCCCGAATTCCTCACGGAAAGGGAACCACGCTCTCGCCCCAGAGATTATCAAGCCCTTCGGTGAGCTGCCAGTTTTCGGTCTCATCCGGCCTTTGAGCTTCGCGAAAGGTAATTACGCGGCCGGCGAACTCGCCGTTCACCACAAGCGGAGAAACTTCAACACTCAAATTCATTACCGGGCCGCGCAGGGTGGCTTCAAAACTTCGATTGCCACTGTCTTCGAGCAGCGCCGCCAGCACAACGTTCTCAAAGGGATTCGCTGCGGTCATCGTCAATTCGCTCATCAGGCTTCCTTCAACCTCCTCAGCCGTGCACCCGAACATCTGGGAAAATGCCGGGTTGGTGTAGAGAATATGATTTCCGTACGCAATGGCAACCGCATCAGGCAAGCTGGCGAGCACATCTTCAGTAAAGTTGGATTTTGGAGCGCGTTCGTGGCTGCTGGGATGGGCCACGATCACCGCGTCGCTCCTGGATTCGCCCAGAACGGAATACGTGCCCTCAACCGGCATCATGCGGCTTCCGGCCACCGGCATGGTGGCATGGAAAGGACGGCTGCGGCGCGTGCCTTTAAGGTGCGTCTGAGGCTCGGCCGTTCCCGGCAAAAGCCCCCACAATACCTCTTCAATGGGACGCTCCATCCACTCGCCGTCGGCTTCGTTAATGGTCAGCCTGGCCTCGCGATTGGCATACACAATTTTGCCTGCCCGCTCGAGGAAGATCAGCGCCGGCAGTGCGTCCAGTACCGCCATCTGCTCAATGGAAGTGGCAGTAGTAACAAGGTTGAGCGCGAGATCGCCCGCGGGGTCTGAATCCCGCATTCCGTGACGGGCCCAAACAGAGTCAAGATACGTGTTGACGGCAGCAGCGGCCATACCCTTGAGATTAGGGGTTCTCGCAGTGCGCTTCCATCCCCTAAACCGGGTACCCGAAATATCGAAAGTAGATTGACGGGGCGGGCAACCCCTCGCGAAAGTGTTCTATTTAAAGACAGTTATTTCGTGTGTTATTGCGGCTGCGATCCTGCAGGCTGCGCCGCCGGAGCTGCCTTGGCATTGGCGATCTCGGGATCCTTGAGCGCCTTGCCCGCTTCTTTGGCATGACGGCTGCCGGGATCGTATTCCGTAACCTTCTGGTAGTTCTGCCGCGCTTCCGCGAACCTGCCTAGATGACGTTCGCTTTCAGCCAGTCCCCAGTAAACATCGGCATTATCGGGATCGAGAACAAGCGCTGACTCGAACCGAGAGAGGGCGGCCTTCCAGTCCTTGGCTTCAAGATAGTATTTACCAACGCTCTCATCTTCCGCCGCTGTCTCTTGATGTTCCGGCTCAATCACATCGTCCCGCCTGCCATGTCTGCCGGCGGGCCTGGTGTCGGTGTCGGGTTCGGGCCCAATGGCGTCGATGCCGGCCAGGCTGGAGCTCGACCCGCTTTCGGCGGTAGGCGCGCCGTCATCGGGACTGTGCACCGGATCGAAATCATCTCCTGGCAGCAAAAGCAGACCGTTGGCCGACCCGTTTTCCGAGGGGAGGTTGATGGTGTTCTTGTTGGGCATTACCGGAACCGAATTCACATCCTCAGGAAATGGGTTGTTGCTGTTGGTAGGCGGCGTGGCCGGCTTGTTCTGGTTGTTGGCAGGCTGCGTTGACTGCGCTGGAGGATTCTGGGCCGGCGCCGGTTGCGACTGCGCATTCGCCTGGGGCGTCGCCATTGCGCACCCAGCAATAACCACCGCAACTGCAGCCAGCAACCTCACTTTCTCTTTTTCCACTCCCTTAAATGGTACGATTCGGCCATATGGTCAGTTTTACATCCCACCTTCAAGGATACGACTGCTAACCCGCATGGCACTCATGATTCGTTCTTCGGCAATACACGCCGCCGGCTGCTATACCACTACGTCCATCCGCAAAGGCAGCCGCGTAGCTGAGTATACCGGCCACCTGCTGACCAAAAAAGAGGCGGACAAGCTATACGAAAAATCGCCTGTCACCTACTTATTTGGACTCGGGGACGGCTCGATGGTCATCGACGGCCACTCCATGACAATGTTCATCAACCACAGTTGCGATTCCAACTGCGAAACCGAGGAGATCGACGGCCGCGTTTATGTTGTGGCCATCCGCAACATTAAACCTGGTGAAGAGATCACCTATGACTACTGCCTCTATGATGGCGGCGAAGACGAAGCCAACTGCAATTGCGGATCGGTGGCCTGCCGCCGGACCATGTATTCGCCTAAAGAGGTAAAAAGTCGCAAGAAGAAGGCGCGGCTGGCCGGCGGGAAGCCCGCCGTGAAGTCGAAGCCGGCATCAAAACGCTAGAGTATGAAGATGGGATTGAAGAAAGAATCGGAATTGCCGGCCCTGACCGCGGAACAGCTCGATATGCTGCAGCGGTTCGCGCTCTTTGAAGCCAGTCTGGATGACTTGCGCGCGTCGCTGGCAGGAGTCTGGGAGATTGAATTCGAATCCGGCTTGATGTCGGCTGGCTCTGAAAGGTTGATGCGTACTTCCTCAGGACACTTCAGGATTCCCGAGCCTGGCGTTGTGATCACTCGCGAGCATATTTCTAACGCTCTTGAACGCAAGCGTTTTGAGCTCATCACCGAGCGGGACCTGGTAGCCTGGGCCACGGTTCTGCTGCTGAATGATGCCTACGCACTCGACCCCGGCGACGAAGACCTGATCGCCGAATGGCTTAACGACATCAGCATTAGTCTCGGCGCGGTCGAGCCCCCGACCACCTCCAGCCGGGAACGATACAATCCCCTTTAGGCCGTCTCTAATTCCCCGGCCGATAAGGAGCGCACGCCATCATGGGTTACCAGGTTCTGGCCCGCAAGTACCGTCCGCAGCGCTTTGCCGACGTCGCCGGACAGGACCACGTCACCCGCACCCTGCTCAACGCGCTCAGCCAGAACCGGATTGCCCACGGCTACATTTTTTCGGGCCATCGCGGCATCGGCAAAACCACCATCGCCCGCATCCTGGCCATGGCGCTTAACTGCCGCAACCAGGTGGGAAGCGCCGAGCGGCCAACGCCTGAGCCGTGCGCTGTCTGCGACTCCTGCATTGAAATTCGGCAGGGCAACGCCGTGGACGTAATCGAGATTGACGCGGCCACCAACCGCGGCATCGACGAGATTCGCGAGCTGCGCGACGCGGCGCGGTATGCACCCTCGCGCGACCGCTACAAGATCTACATCCTCGACGAGGCGCACCAGATAACCGAAGCTGCATTCAATGCCCTGCTGAAGACCCTCGAAGAGCCGCCATCTCACGTGATCTTCATGATGGCCACGACAGAGCCCGAAAACATTCCGCAGACCATCCGGTCGCGCTGCCAGCACTTCAGTTTTCATGCCGTCAAATTCGACGACATTCTGACCCAACTGAAGATGATTGCCGAAGCCGAGCAGGTTGGCGCCGAAGACGACGCGCTGGCTCTGTTGGCCGAAGCCGGCGATGGGTCGATGCGCGACGCATTGAGCATCATGGACCAGGCAATTGCCTCGGCGCCGGTCGAGAATGGCCGGCCAATCCTCAATGCCGCGCAGATTCGCGAGCTCATGGGCGCGGTGCCGAATACCGTCTTTGAACGGCTGCTTGAGGCTGTGGCCGCGGGAAAAAGTGCAGACCTGATGGAGCAATTGAGTATCCTGGTGAACGCCGGCCACAGCCCTCAGGCACTGGCCCGGCAAATGGTGCGCTACTTGCGCAATGCCCTGATGGCCAAGCTGGGCGGCGAACAGACCGAGCTGCTGCAGATCTCGGCTGATGAGCGAGCCCGCGCCGCGCGTTCAGCGCTGCTGTTTACCGAAGAAGAGCTGACCCGCAATCTACAAATTGTTCTGCGTACCTTTGACGATTTGAACTACCGGCAGGAGCAGCGGCTGCATCTCGAGCTGGGGCTGCTCAAGCTTATCCACGCGCAGCGGCTTTTGCCCATCGAGGAGTTGCTGAGCGGCGCAGGCACAGGCAGCCCGCGCGGCACATCCGCACCAGCCAATGCGCCACGGGCTCCAGCCAGCGTTCCGCGATCTTCGCATGCGGCAGCGCCGGCGCCGGCTGCGCAAGCATCGCGCAGCATCTCCCCCTTTGAGTCGAGCCAGGCGAGCTGGAACTCCGGGCCGAGCCTGAAGCAAAGCGTAGTCGCGGAGCCGGCATCGGCAGTTGCGCCGCCTGCTCCGATCACTGAAGGCGCACTAGCCAAGGCGCCTGAAGTTGAGCGGGCAAGCACTGGCGCGCCCAGCATCGACACGTTGCGCAGCGCGGTGATTGCGGCGCTTGCCAACGGCGGCCTCGCATCGGCTGCGGAGTTGCTGAACACGGCCTCATGGTCAATTGCAGGATCGACCCTGCTCATTGAAATTCCCGGCGTCGGCAAAAAAATGGTAAGCCTGACCGTCAACGCCCTGGCTGAGAAGATTATCCGGCAGGAGTTGCAACGGCTTGGCGGCCCGGCGAAGTTCTCAGCAATCTCTGGCTCAGGATCAGTCTCGGCATCGGCTGCCGCGCCAGTAATTACCTCAGGCAGCATTCAGGAAACCGCGCTCGCCCATCCAATTGTGCAGCGCGCAAAAGAAATCTTCCACGCAGAGGTGCGCAGCGTCGTGGATATGCGCGAAAAGCCTTAAAGACAGGAGCAATCAAAATGTTCAATCCGCTCAAAATTCAGCAGATGCTTTCGCAGGCCGGTCAAATGCAGGAGGAAATGCAGCGCAAGCTGGCCGAGACAGTAGTCGAGGCGTCGAGCGGCGGCGGCGCGGTAACTGCGACCCTCAATGGCAAAAAAGAGTTGCTGAAGCTGCGCATCGATCCCTCGGCGGTGACGTCGTTGAGCGGCGGCCAGGCTGACGTTGAGATGCTCCAGGACCTGATTGTTGGCGCGGTGAACGAGGCGGGGCGTAAAGCCGATGAGGTCATCAAGTCAAGCATGCAGGGCATGCTCGGCGGGTTGAAGATTCCGGGGATGAGTTAAGCGAAGAGAGACGGAGGCAATCGTGTCACGTTATGCCGAGCCGATGGCCCGGCTCATTGAAGAACTGAAGAAGCTGCCCGGCGTGGGCGCCAAAAGCGCGCAGCGTTACGCGTTTCACATTCTGCGTTCGAGCGACGAAGACGCCACCGCGCTGGCCGAGGCCGTGCAGAACCTAAAGGCCAGCCTGCGTCTCTGTTCCATCTGCAACAACGTCACTGACGTCGATCCCTGCGCCTACTGCGCCAGCCCCTCGCGCAACCAGCGCGTGGTTTGTGTGGTTGAGGAGCCCACCAACATCGCCGCCGTCGAACGCACTCGCAGCTACCAGGGCGTCTATCACGTGCTGCACGGAACGCTGTCGCCTTTGCACGGCGTTGGACCCGAGCAGTTGCGCACCGGCACGCTGGTGGGCCGCGTTGAACGCGGCGAGGTAGACGAAGTGATTCTTGCCACCAGCCCCACGCTTGAAGGTGAGGCAACTGCAGACTGGCTGGCAACTGCGCTGCGCGGATTTCAAGTGAGGATCACCAGAATCGCTACGGGAGTGCCCGCAGGCAGCGATATTGAATACGCCGACGAAGTGACGATGACCAGGGCTATGGAAGGGCGCAGGGACGTTTAGTTTGAAAGTTTCTCCACAGCCTGATGAGACCGGCGATACGATGTGATCTGGTCTAATCCAGCTTCGCCCCAACCGCTTTCCGAATCACTTTTTCGAGTGCCCGCAGCGCCTGCGGCCTGGGGAAACCAGGCCGGCTCGCCAGCCTGATCGTCCGGCTCGACGCGCCCACCAGCGGCCGCAATACAATCTCCCGCTTGCGAAATGAATCGGCCGCCAGTGCCGGCAGAAGCGTTGTGCCGTATCCCGCGGCCACCAGGTTCACCAGCGTCTCCAGCGTCGAGGCCTGCATTGAAGCGGCCAATCCCACCCTCTTCACTTTCGCTCCGCAGGCCTCAAGCGCCTGGGTCGCCAGGCAGTGCCCATCGGCCAGCACCAACAACTCATCGGCCAGCGCTTCCTCATCCACCTTCGCCGATTTCGCAAGCCTGTGATTCTGCGGCAACACCGCCAGCAGCGGCTCCTTGAAGAGCATCAGATCTGTGATCTCCGCTGCGCCCGGCGCAGTGGCCAGCAGAGCCGCATCGAGCCGGTGATTGCGCAGACCGTCAATCAGCCACCGCGTCTGGTCTTCCCACAGCTCCAGCGTTATTCCCGGATACGCCTGCTTGAGCGGTTTCAAAATCATCGGCATCAGGTACGGCGCCAGCGTTGGAATCACGCCCAGCTTCAGCGGACCCACCAGCGGATCGCGCGCCGCCTGCGCTACCGCCTCCATTTGCCCGGCCTCGGCCAGCGCCCGCTGCGCGTGCAGCAAAATCTGCCCGCCCACCGGCGTCAAATCCACGCGCTTGTTGGTCCGCTCCAGCAAAGTGACGCCTAACTCGTCCTCAAGCTTCCTAATCTGGCTCGAGAGCGTCGGCTGGCTCACGTTGCACACCTCGGCCGCGCGGCCAAAATGCCGGTGCTCAGCAACCGCAACCAGGTATCGCAATTCCTGCAGATTCATAGGTTCAAACTACCCTGCCCAATCATAGATTAAAGCAATCATCACAATAGTAACAATTGATTTTACTTATCGTTCGCACTTGGCTAGTCTTTTGTTGATCGCAGTCATTTCGATAACGAACCACGATCTACGATCCTCTGATTCGGCTCTCTTCAGTTTTTCAGCACGCGGCAATCCCCAAAACAAAGGGCGAGCTTAACAGCTCGCCCTTCTCGTCTCCCGTTTTCTTGTTCCCTCGTTCCCTTGTTCCCTCGTTCCCTCGTTCCCTTGTTCCCTTGTTCCCTCGTTCCCTTGTTCCCTTGTTCCCTTGTTCCCTTGTTCCCTCGTTCCCTTGTTCCCTTGTTCCCTTGTTCCCTCGTTCCCTTGTTCCCTTGTTCCCTTGTTCCCTCGTTCCCTGTCTCTACGGCGTAAACAAGAATCCCCACGACGGATCGAGGTACACCCAGCGCGGCGCCTGGAACCAGCTCGTCGGCAACGCGGGAACATGCAGCAGCGTGTGCCCTCCCGCGCAAAACATCTCAGTGCCGTTCCAGCCGAGAAAAGTGTGTGACGCCAGGCCCACCCGCGTAGGATTCGTGACGGGTCGCAGGCAAATCGGGCAGCGGTGCTTCTGGTCGAACAGCGCCCAGCGCAGCCCCAAAAGACTAAGCACAAATCCTGTGGCGAATTGGGCCAGCTCCGCCGTCGGCGAATACGCACTCGTGAATCCGTAGGCCAGCACCATCGAAGCGCAAAAAGCGATTGCGATCACCAACCCCATCTTCGCCGCCAGAAAAAGCCAGCGTATGCACTGCCGCTTCAACGAAGGCCGGTATGCGCTGAAGTTCGATTCGCCCAGCGAGACCGACACCACCGCAGGCAGCGCTAGAAAAGCCAGAAACAGCGCAAAACCAGCCAGCGCGCCCGGCCCTTTGCTCTGATCCCACAGCGCCGCGCCTGCGAGGCTCGCTTCGTCGGGATCTTCGCCCGCGACCGCTATCGGTATCTGATCGCCGTGCGCGACGAACGCAGCCTGCCCCCGTCTCGACAAGTGGGCAATCACAAATCCCTCCGGGTCGCCGGCGCGCTCTCGATCGCCCACTGAGCCAAGCACCCACATCGCCGGATTGCCGGGCAGCGGCAATGAAGTCGACGGCGCCACGCCCGCAATCCGGAATGTCTCGCTACCGATTTGCACGACGCGCCCAATCACCGCCGGATTCCCGTGAAACTCGCGCACCCACATCCGGTAACTCAATACAGCCTCCGGCGTTGAACTCGTATCGGCGGCCTGTGTTGTCTCGAAGAGCAATGGCACGCCCAGCACCGCAAAAAAGTTTGCACTTACCCGCGCCACCCGCAACGTCAGCGTGCTGCCGCCATCGACGGCAACTCGCTCGCGGAAGCTGCGATAGTACGAAATCGAATCAAAAAAACGCTGCCTGGTCGCTTGCCAGTCGCGAAACTCCCCGGGTGAAACCGCCGCGATGGGAAAGCTCGACGACTGGGCGTCCTGGATCAGTACCACTCCCGGGCGCACGTGGTAGCGTGTCGCATCTAATTCAGCGCGCACGCCGGGTAAGCTGCGCGCCAACACTGCGCACACGCACAGCGCGCAAGCCAGCCACATAAGGCAGTCGAGCGCGGGGCGATGCACGAGCGCCGGTCGTATTGAAAATCGCCCGCGGAGACACCATGCATCGGCGAACGCGCCCAGGCAGAAGCTGACCCGCTCCTTTTCTGTGCTAAGCAGAGACTCGGCCGTTCGCGCTGTCTCGTGACGCACGTGCCAAAGTTCGCCACGCCACTCCTTGCGCCAGTCGGAACGCCGTTCGTACGCCACCATCAACGCCGCAGTGTCAAGCATCCCGCGCTGCGCACTGTGAGACAGGTTTTCAAGCAGAGAGCGCATCATACCGACGACTTCACCCCCTCTGATGGGATTAACCGCTCCAGAAGTGGATACCGTCTCCGCGCGCCCGCGAGGGTCGACCTTCCCGCCGCGGTCACCTTGTAATATTTGCGCGGAGGCCGCTGCTCGGCATCGGCAATCGCCTGCCGTTCCCACTGCGAGCGAATCAGCTCATCGCGCTCCAGGCGCCGCAGCGCCGGATACACCGTCCCGCTGGGCAGGCCGGTTACCTCCATCAGGTTGAAACCGTACATGCTCCCGGCGTCGATCGCCTGAAGGATCAGCGCGGCCGTATGCGAGAGCTTGATCTCCCCAGCCATGCCGGAATTGTACCTATGTAGAAATCTACTTGACAAGAGGCTATGCTGAAAGCTACATAGGGTATAACAGATCAGGCCCCAGGTGAATTCCGGGACCGGTCAGGCTGCCCGTTTCTGAAAGGAGCTCCCCATGCTCCAGGCGCAAGGTCTTTATCGCAGCTATCGCGGCATTCCCGCCGTGCAGGATGTGAGTTTTACCGTTGCCGCCGGCGAGATCGCCGGGTTTCTCGGTCCCAACGGAGCCGGCAAATCTACAACCGTGAAGATGATTACCGGCATGCTGCGCCCCGACGATGGCCGCGTGCTCTTTAATGGCCGCGACATTCGCGACGATCTGCCGGCTTATCGCAGCCTGCTCGGTTACGTGCCCGAAGAGGCGCACCTTTACAACTATCTTTCCGGCCTAGAATACCTTCAACTCGTTGGCCGGCTGCGTGGCATTGCTGAAAGGCCCCTGCGCACCCGGGCTGCAGAATTGCTGCGTCTCCTCGAGCTCGATTCGTGGCAGCATTCGCCCATGTCCTCATACTCCAAGGGCATGCGCCAGCGCGTCCTGCTTGCCGCAGCGCTGATGCACAATCCAACCCTGCTCATTTTCGATGAGCCGCTCTCCGGCCTCGATGTCGTCTCCGCGCGCCTCTTCAAAGACTTGCTTGAGATTCTCGCCGAACAGGGAAAAGCCATCCTCTACATCTCGCATGTGCTCGAAACGGTCGAGCAAGTCTGCAACCGCGTGATCGTCATCGCCAAAGGCAGGGTGCTGGCTGACGCGCGCACGGCCGAATTGGTCAAACTCAAAGGCTTGCCCAACCTCGAAAGCGTCTTTACGCAACTTGTAGAACAGCGGGAAACCCGCCGCGTTGCCCGTGACATCGTGGAGGTTATTGAAACCAGCCATGCATGATACCTTCCAGCGATTGCTTACTATGTCGGGCCCTGACGTGATGGCGCTGGGAGCGCAGGCACGTCTCGGCGTACCTGTGCCGCCCGAGCGCACTCAGTTTGCGCACCTGGTGCGACATTTTTTGGCCCGCTTCTTCAATCACGAAACCGCATCCCCCGATGGCGACGCCAAAACAAGGCTCGTACAAATTGCATTCGCCGCGGGGCTTCCGCCGCTTCTGGTTGCAATCTACCTGTGGCCCGTCTATCACCCGGTGATTGCAGATTCGATGCTCCACCAAGCGTCACCCGGACCGCCGCCGTACTGGGTTCAGGCCAATCACCACTTCTTCTTCGTGGTCTATTCGTTTGCTGTCGTCGGTATCGCCACCGTCTTTGAGTGGGACCTCTTTTTCCCCGACCTCACCGATCTCTTCGTTCTCACCGTTCTGCCCGTTCCCGCGCGACGATTGTTCTCAGCCCGCGTGGCCGCCATTGCGATTCTGGTGGCAGGGTTCCTCATTGATACAAGCTGCCTGGCGCCGTTGGTTATGCCTGCAGCTACCGATCCGCCCAGCCTGCCGCGCTTGATGATTGCCCATGTTGCCGCGGTCTTGGCTGCAGGACTCTTCGCCGCGGCCCTGGTGCTGAGTGCGCAAAGCGTGGTTCTCGCGCTCTTTGGCGAGCGCATCTTCCGCCGCTTCGCCCTCGCCGCGCAGGGAATTGCCGTCACCGCTTTCACCGTACTGCTGCTCTTCTTTCCCGTCCTCTCGCAGTTCACTCGAGACCTTCTCGAATCGGGCAGCAAGAATGTTTTCCTCTTCCCGCCTTACTGGTTTCTCGGCATCTACCAGCGCATTCTGGCTGGCCCCGCCGCGCAACCCACCATCACCAACCTGGCTCGCACCGGAGTTTTAGCTCTGCTCGCAAGCGTCATGCTCGTGATCGCCGCCTACCCCGTCGCCTACCTGCGCAGGACTCACCAGTTGCTGGTGGGCGCAAACGCTCGCTCGTCGCAAAGCCGATTCTTCAGTTCCCTGCTCGCTCCGCTCAACGCACTCGTCGCCCGCACGCCCGTTGGCCGCGCAGTTTTTCATTTCATCGGTCAAACCATGCTGCGTGTCCCGCGATATCGCATCTACCTGGTGCTCTACGGCGGTGTCGGTCTCTCCTGGGTTGCCGTTACGGTGCTCCGTCTTCGCGTCAGCCATCAACAGCTTCAATTCAGCATCGATCCCGACGGTCTGCGTGCCTCCATCGGCCTCATCGCCTACTGGATCGTCGTCGGGCTGCGCACCACATTTACCTCGGCAGGCAATCGTCAGGGCGCGTGGATCTGGCGCATGATCCACGGCGAACCGCCCGTGTTTGCCAACGCACTTGAACGGGCCGCTGCCGCCAAACGGTGGGCCATGCTCGCGAGCCTCGCTGTCACTTTGGCCATGCTTGCATTGCTGCGCTTTTTCGCTCCACTCGAAGTCAGGACCGGCCTCTCAACAGTCGCGCAGATTGTGCTCGCCGCCGCATGCTGTCTGCTGCTCACTGACATCGTCTTCCTGCGCATCGACACAGTTCCTTTTACGGGGTCCCCGACCCGGCAACAAAGCAATCTCGCGTTCACTGTGATGGGTTATTTCTTTTTGCTGCCGCTCATCATGGCTTTATCGCTCGGCTGTGAAATCTGGATGGAACGCGACATTCGCAATCTTGGCATCGCCGTAGTCATCGCCGCGGTCGTTCACCTGTGGCTGCGTAAGCTGAGCCATGGGCACCTTCGCCTCTACTGTGACGAGCCTGCCATTGAGGAAGACGAACAGCAAATCTACCATCCTCTCGGTCTCCGGTCCTGACAGCCCTGGGACCTGGCGCGTCTGTTCCCTGATCCCTGAACCCTGGTCACTGTCCATATCCGCACATCCCGTCTCGCATACGAACATTCTGCGATCCGACGCTGGTTCATAATTCCTTTGTTATCAATTGCCACATTTGGTTCGGCACTTGCACTGATCGTGTACAGTAACCCCCTGATTCGTGACACTGCCATCCGGTTCATACCCGGCCGGGTGGCAGTTTTTGCGGCATGTGCTTTGGTGCCCTTTACTTTTGTGATTCGCCGCACAGGCCGAACAAACGCTCACGGCGTAGAAAGAGGCAGCATGATGCTCTTGCTTCTTCGCGATCTTCGCTTCGCAATCCGCAAATTCTGGCGTGCGCCCGGCCTCACGCTGGCCGCCATCGTCACGCTTGCTCTCGGCATCGGCGTCAACACGGCCATCTTCAGCCTGATCGACGGCGCATGGATGCGGCCCCTCGACATCGCCGATCCATCGCACCTGCTGGTCGTCCAGAGCGTCAAGCAGCACGCCGCCGCCGACTCCGATCGCGAAACCGGCTCTTCCTATGCGGAGTTCGAAGACCTCCGTCAGCGCGTCCCGGCTTTCTCTGACGTCATCGCTGCAAGTGGACGCGGCATCGTCATTGAACAGGGTGACGACCTGAAGATTCTTATGGGCCGCATGGTCAGCGAGAACTACTTCGATTTCATGGGCGCACGCGCGCAACTCGGCCGTTTGCCCAGCCAGCAGGAGATGCTGCATGCCGAAACCCCGGTGATGATGCTGAGTTATGCGGCGTGGAAGGGCGTCTTTGCCGGCAATCCCGCCGTGGTTGGGACTACCGTCAAGATGAATCACGGATTCGCGCACATTATCGGCGTTCTGCCGCAAGGGTTTCACGGCACCGATCGCATGATCGATCCGCAGGCCTATTTTTCACATTCCGGCTGGGTACTCTGGGATCCGGACGAACAGAAATCGCCGCGCACGATTCGTGAATTCAACCTCTATGCGCGCCTTCGCCCCGGCGCCACCCTCGATCAAGCGCGCCAACAACTCAGCGCTGCCGGTCTCCAACTCGCGGCCGCCTATCCCGAATCCAACAACGGCCGCACTTTCACCGCCGAATGGGAGCCGCGGACCGTCGAGGGGGGCATCAAGATGCTGAGCGCGATGCTACAGACCATCGCCCTGGCCGTCCTGCTCATCGCCTGCACCAATATCGCCAACCTGCTGCTTGCTTTGGGCGATAGCCGTCGCCACGAGATCGCCACGCGCGTGGCCCTGGGAGCATCGCGCGCGCAACTTCTTCGTCAACTGGTTACCGAGTATTGTCTGCTCGCCACGGTCAGCATCGCCGGTGCAGTATTCCTGGCGCAACGGCTTATCGACTCCGTGCCGTTATTGATCCCCGACCTCGGGTTTCCCTTAGGCATCGACCTGCGCATCGACCATCGCGTGCTCGCCTTCACCATTGCCGCCGGACTGCTGTCGGTCCTTCTCTGCGGCCTGATTCCCGCCATCCGGTCCAGCCAGGTCTCTCCCCTTGAAGCGGCGCGTCAGCGCGTTGCGCCAACCGGCCGCCTCAGGATGCCCGTGCGCAAGATCCTGGTTGTCGCGCAGCTTTCCGTCTCCATGGCTTTTATGATGGCAACGGCGCTGCTGGTCCGCACCCTCATCAATATGGAGGCCATCGATCTCGGCTTCAATCGTGCGCAAAACGCCCTGCTGCTCAATGTAGGTGTCAACGGCAGCCGTCCGGGCCAGCAGTCCATCTACCAGGCGTTGACCGATCGCATGAGAGCGCTGCCCGGTGTTCGCGACGCCAGCGTGGCCCGTGTTGTGCCGTTTTCTTTAAACGGAGGCGGCGCGACGCAAACAGTACTTGCGCCCGGCGAAGTCCCTTCACCTACCGCCGGAACTCCGGTATGGTTCAACGTGGTTGACGATGCTTACTTCCGCGTCATCGGCATTCCGCTCATGCGCGGCCGCTCGTTCGATAGCCGCGATACCGCTGCAGGCCAGCGTGTCGCGATCCTCAACCAGACCCTCGCGAAGAAACTCTTCGGCAGCGAAGATGTTGCCGGCCGCCACATTCGCCTCGGCAACGACAAGCCTGTCGACGTTGAGATCGTCGGCGTGGCGCGTGACAGCCGTTATAACCGAATGAACGAAACACCCCAGCCCTACCTGTATCTGCCATTCACCCAGAATCCGTGGGGTGAAGTCACCATCATCGTCTCGACCGCCGGCAATCCGGGTGCGCTGGTCAACGCCGCGCGCAAGGCGGTACGGCAGGTCGATCCCATGTCGTTAATCCTGTCCACTGAAACCCTCACCGACCATGTGCGTCTATCCACTTACCTCAATCGAATGATCGCGGGGCTCACCGCCTCGCTTGGCCTGCTCGCACTTCTGCTCACGGCCGTCGGACTCTACGGCGTGACCGCCTATTCTGTCTCTCGCCGCACCCGCGAGATCGGCATCCGTGTAGCGGTCGGCGCCCAGCGCTCGACCATTTTCGTTGGCGTTCTTCGCGACGGACTCAAGCTGGCACTGGCAGGCCTGGTCATCGGCGCGGGATTGGCAATCCTGGCCGGCCGCGCCATGAGTTCCATGCTCTATGGAGTCTCGGCCCTCGATCCCCTGGCCTTCGTCGCCGTCTCGGCGTTGCTTCTCGCGGTCTCATTCGGGGCTCTCGCTGCTCCGGCCCGCCGCGCCCTTCGCGTCGACCCCATCGAGGCCTTGCGCGAGGAATAGCCGCAGCTCGGGCTCACAATCTTGCTCCGCTTCGGGAAACTGCATCTCGGAATGTGTCTTAGCTGGCCGTTTCCTGCAGTGCGGCGGGCAGCAGCGACGCAGCGGCATCTGCGGTCACCGTCCCGGGTTCCCACACAGGCTGGGCTTCCACCCGGTTGCGGCCCAGCAGCTTGGCGCGGTAGAGAGCGTCGTCCGCGTAGGAAATAAGCGACTCAAGCGGCAAGTCGCGCGCTTGCTGCAGTGACGCGGCGCCAATGCTCAGGGTTACGGTTCCGTCGGCCGCCTTGAATGCACGGGCGCTGAAACGCTTGCGTAATTCCTCCGCCAGCGCCAGCGCTTCCTGATGCGAAATTCCAGGCAGCAACAAGGCGAATTCGTCGCCGCCAAGGCGAGAACAATGACTGCCGGCCACGTCCAACGCCAATCCTTCAAGCTCTCTCGCCAGGCCGACCAGAACCTTGTCGCCATGCAAATGGCCGTGGCAGTCATTCACCTGCTTGAAGCAATCGATATCCATCACGAAGAGCGAGAGATTCTCGCCGCCGGCCGAGTCGCGCAGCCGGCTGTAGACTCCGGCCAGCGAGCGCCGGTTACCGATGCCCGTCAGGGGATCGCGAACCGCCAGGCCTTCCAGGTGCTCGTTGCGGATCTCAAGAAGCGCCTTCTCGTGCGCAGTCTGGGTGTGCAGCAGTGCGGTCCGAAGCACGTAAAACATTACCGATAAAGTGATGGCAACTGACGCAAGTGGAACCGAGATGCGCAACACAAAAAGGCCAAGCATCAGGTTGATGAGCGCCAGGAACGAAGGCATCAGGCTGCGCACAATCACGCTGGGAGAACGCAGCGGCTCTGTGTCCTCATCGTGCGCCGTCGCCAGGCGGTTTGTGTAGAGCAGGTATAGCGCAAAGCCCGACAAAAGTGCGGTCCCCAACACATCCCACAAACTGCAGTGGAAGCGTCCCAGCCATACGAAAGAAACCTGGTCTGAAGCGAAAAAGGAGATCAGGCGCAGGCCGAAGAACCAGGCCAGAATGCGCAGCAGTTTAAGCTCGGCGCGCGAGGCAGCTCCAAGGCAGGCGACCATCGCGGCCAAAAACAGGAAGAGTGCCATGAGCTGACTGGTCAGCAGGTGATCGAGCACAAAGTGATCGCGGGTTACGGGTGAGTAGACGAGGTTGAAGCGCAGAACCACGAATAGCGCCGCTTGCAGCATGTCAACTATCACGATGGAACGGGCCACTCCGGCGGAGAACAGCACGATTGCCAGCAGGAAGAGTGCCTCGCTCGCGTTGAATAATGGCGTCTGCAGCAGCCTTGCAGGCCCAGTGCTCAGCACAACCTCGGTGAATGAAGGGGCAAAGCCCAGGGACGATGCCAGCGCGCCCGCCCCAACCAGAAACCAGCGGATGCGCAGCGTTCCCTGTGTGGCTCGCGCGCGTTCCCTGAAGGCCATCGCACATCCGAAGAGAGCAAGCGAAAAACATAAGTAGCCGATGGCTGCCGCCCGCTCGGTATTCTCTGCTGCCACCGCTAAATGGACGCATAAATCGAGTGCGGCTGCAACAGCCGCCAGAATCAGGATTGCCGGACGGGATACCCGCCAAGTCAAGAATCGACCGTAACTGGGAATGTCCGGCCGAATCGTCAACGGTTCGGCGCTCGATCCGAATGAATCTCTCATAAGCTGGATTCCGAGTCAGAATATGGTTCGATGATGATAGGGAAGTCCGGTAAAGCCCGATCTATCGGGAACGGGATCGCTTCAAAAGACTTTAACTTATCCGGGCGGCCAGGAAAAGTAGCACAAAAGGAGCATGTCCGGCAGCGGCCGGAACAGCCTCTGCCCTCAGGGTTTCGCCCCCGCCTTGCGCCCCCATCCCCGCGACCAATATGGTTGAAGCAGCCCAACATATCCACGGCAAGTACTCTATGGACGTTTTAAAACAGCAGTTTGAAAAACACTTCGGGTTTCCCCCGGAGACCGTCAAGCCTTTGCAGGGCGCGCTGGGCGGCTCGGGCCGCGTCATTGTTCGCCTGGCCGGCCGGGGGTTAACCGCCATCGGCATTCTCTACGGGGTTCGCGAAGAGAACACCGCGTTCCTCGAATTCTCGCGCCACTTTCACCGCCTCGGCCTCCCGGTTCCCGAGATTTACATTCAGGATCTCGATCGCGGCGCTTATCTTGAAGAGGATCTCGGCGACACCACGCTCTTCGATTTCCTGAGCGCCAACCGCAGCGGCGAATCCGTTGCGCCCGAAGTTCTCACCGCCTATCGCAGCGTGGTCTCGGTGCTGCCGCGTTTCCAGGTCCAGGCTGGCCGCGACCTCAATTACAAGGTCTGCTACCCGCGCCACAGCTTCGATCGCCAATCAATCTCCTGGGACCTGAACTACTTCAAGTACTATTTCCTGCGCCTGGCCGGCATTCCCTTCAACGAGCAGGACCTTGAGAACGACTTTGCGCGGCTCACCAAATTTCTGCTCGCTGCCGATCACGAGTATTTTCTCTACCGCGACTTCCAGTCGCGCAACATCATGCTGCGCTCTGGCCAGCCCTTCTTCATTGACTATCAGGGCGGCCGCCGCGGCGCTCTGCAGTATGACATCGCCTCACTGCTCTACGACGGCAAGGCCGATCTTTCGCCCGCGCTACGCCAGCAACTGCTCGATGAATATCTCGACTGCCTCGCTACCCACATCCCGCTCAATCGCGAGCGCTTCATGGAGCACTACTACGCCTACGTCTATGTCCGCCTGATGCAGGCACTCGGCGCATACGGCTTCCGCGGCTTCTACGAGCGCAAGACCCACTTCCTGCAGTCTGTGCCTTACGCGCTCAAGAGCCTGCGCTGGCTGCATCACAACGTGCAACTGCCCATCGCCATCCCCGCTCTGCTCAATGCCTTTCACTCCATGCTTGGCTCTCAAAAGCTTCAGGCTCTCGCCGCCCCGGCTGAAGGCCTCACAGTGCGCATCTTCAGCTTCTCGTTCCATCGCGAGCCGCCAATCGATGAAGAAGGTAACGGCGGCGGCTTTGTGTTCGATGGACGCAGCCTGCCCAATCCCGGCCGCGAAGACCGCTTCCGCCAGCTCACCGGCCAGGACGCACCCGTCATCGAGTATCTCGATGCGCAGGAGAGCGTGCGGCAGTTTCTCTCTCATGTCGAAGCGCTCGTCGACACCAGCGTGGCCAGCTATCAGCGCCGCGACTTTCGCAGCCTGATGGTCTCGTTTGGATGCACCGGCGGCCAGCATCGTTCGGTCTATCTCGCCGAGCATCTTGCCGCGCATCTCTGCGGCCGCAGCGGCGTTCGCGTGGTGTTGCGCCACATCGAGCTTGAGAAGATGGGCCGCGCCGGCGAGGCTGCGTAAATGAAAGCGATGGTGCTGGCCGCTGGTCTCGGGACGCGGCTGCGACCGCTTACCGGCGATCGGCCCAAAGCTCTGGTCACAGTGGCTGGTCGCAACATGCTTGAGATCGTGCTTGCCCGTCTGCGCGCCGCCGGAGTCACCGAGGTTATCGTCAATGCACACCACTTCGCGGATCAGATCGAGCAGTTTTTGACGGGCGGCGAAAACTTCGGCATGCGCGTCGAGATCTCGCGCGAAGCGGAGTTGCTTGACACAGGCGGCGGACTCAAACACGCTGCGTGGTTCTTCCTCGAAGACGGTCCTGATCGCGAGGCGCCCTTTATTGTGCATAACGTCGACGTCATCAGCACCATCGACCTCACGCGCATGATCCGCGCCCACACTGAAAGCTTCGCGCTGGCAACGCTTGCCGTAGCCGCCCGCGATTCCTCACGCCAACTCATTTTAGATCAGGACGGACTTCTCTGCGGACGCCGGGCAGGTCGCGATGCGCATCCGGAACTCGCGAGGCCCGCCAAACAAACCTCGCAATTCGCATTCTCGGGAATTCACGTCATCTCGCCCCGCATCTTTTCGTTGATGCACGAATCAGGCGCATTCTCGATCATCGATGCCTATCTGCGCCTCGCCGCTGAGGGTGAGAAGATTTTGGCTTTCCGTACAGATGAGTATTACTGGCGCGATCTTGGAAAGCCCGAAAGCATCGCCGCAGCCGAGCGCGATTTTTTGAGCGGCGCACTCAAGCAATTCAACAGTTGAGCGGTTGAATCGCCTCAGATCGATGTTTTTCGCAGCCGCGGCCTTCCCGCTAAACTGGAATCATGGTTCACGTTTTGCGGCCGATCCCGGTTGAGCAGCTCAAGCTGCTGGTCTTCGACCTCGACGGCACCCTCATTGACTCGGCGCAGGATCTGTGCAACAGCGTGAATGCGGCGCTCGAGCAGTTTCATCTGAATCCCCTGCCCGACCCCGCAATTGCGGGCTTCGTGGGCAATGGCGCGCCCATGCTGATGCGTCGCTCGCTCGCGTTAGCCGGCAACATGACGCCAGAATCGGTGAACCAGGAGCTATTGGACCAAAGCTACCAGTTCTTTTTGCAGTACTATCGCGAACACAAGCTTGACTTTACCTACGCATACGAAGGCGTGCTTGAGGCCCTGAAGGCGCTGCACGAACTGCATGAAGGGCCGGTGGGCGTCGCGCGTTCAATGGCCGTGCTCACCAACAAGCCGGTGCGGCCGGCACGCGGCATCTGCGAGGGGCTGGGGCTGGCCGATTATTTCCTCCATATTTATGGCGGCGATAGCTTTCCCGTAAAGAAGCCTGACCCGACGGGGCTGCGATCGCTGATGGAAGAGGTGGGCGCGAAACCGGAAGAGACTGCAATGATTGGCGATAGCAAGGTTGACGTGCAGACTGCTCGCAATGCCGGTGCCTGGGCGATTGGCTGCGCTTTCGGATTCGGGCCGCAGAATCTGATGGAGATTCCTCCCGACATCCTGGTGGACCGCGCTTTGGACTGGACGGCAGCCTTGACTCCTGCGAAAATCTCCTTGTAGCCCCTTGAGTGTCTCCTGGCAGTGAAAGTTACCGCAAAATGATAGCGTTTTCATTCCTGGGCTAAATTGATTTCAAATGAGACACCGACAGGCTTCGCTCGAACGCGCCGAAGAGAGTTAAAACAGGCGTGTCACGTTACGGCCAGTGCGTGACTGGACTTCCGGAATGATTCATATCCGGAATCGGCGCGGCTCCTGCGAAAGATGGGGGCCGATTAAACGACGCTTGACGTACTTTGTCCAACTTCATTGCCTGAGGTATCTGATGCGCTCCATTTTCTCTGGCCTTGCCTGCTTTGCATTTGCGCCGCTCGTAGCGCTAGCCTGCACAACCGCAACTCCCACCCCCCCGCAAAGCCCCACTCTCCGCGGCACTGTCTCTGCATCGAACGGAAACGGGATTGCCAATGCTGAAATTGACCTGATGGATGCGACCGGCGCGACCGTCGGCAAATTCCAGTCGGCAGCAGACGGCACATTTCAGGTGACTGCTCCTCACGCAGGCTCTTACACCATAGTGGTGAGCGCTAACGGATTCAAGACTGTTCAGTCCGCGGTAAATCTCACTGCTCCCGGCGCGCCTGCCGTCACAACCCAGGCAGCGGTCAAGCTTGCCGCACCCACGCACATTGTGATGGCGGTTGCGTCGGCGGCCACCAACATTGTGGTCAACGCCGAGACCAGCGTGGATCTGACTTCGACCGATGAGAATCGCGACTCTTCGGTATTGACTGCGAACGACCTCAAGTCTCTGCCGATTTTCGATAACGATTTTGTGGGTGCAATGGGCGCGTTTCTCGACTCGGACGTTGCTGCGACCGGGGGCAGCGGTCTGATGGTGGATGGCGTCGAGGCCAACCGCGTGACTGTCTCGGCCTCTGCCGTGCAGGAGGTCCAGATCAACCAGGACCCATACTCCGCCCGCTACTACTATCCCGGCAGGGGGCAGATGGAGATCATCACCAAGTCTGCTGCCGATGCCTATCACGGCGAATTCAACTTCCACTTCCGCGACTCGGCCATGAATGCGCAGAACGCGCTGGCCCCGTCGAAGCCCTTCGAGCAGCGCCGCATCTATGAAGGCAGCACGACAGGCCCCATTCCCCACTCGAAGAACTCCGGATTCCTGGTCTCGTTCAATCGCGCTGAAGAGGATCTGGATTCGGTGATCAGCGCCAGCGTCGTTCCTACGCTTTCAAATCCCAGCGGCGCGTTCAACGCCAATGTACCTGCGCCCACGCGCGACACTGAGTTCAGCGTGCGCGCTTCGCACCAGTTCGGAAATAACGCGGCTTACGCGCAGTACAGCTTTCAGGATTGGACCGGTCAGAATCAGGGCGTAGGCGGCCAAGCGCTGGCCTCGGCCGGTTATAACGGCCGATTCCGCGAGGACGACTTCGTCGCACACGTCGACTCGGCGCTTTCTGCCACTACGCTCAACCAGATTTCTCTGGTTGCCGAGCATGACGGCAGCCGCAACCAGAACGTTGCCGAGGCGCCGCGCATCAGCTTGCCGGGATATTTTCTTTCCGGCTCGGCACAAAATGACTCGTTCGGAACGGAGTACAACGCGCGGCTTTCAGAAATTGTGACCTGGACCCATGGGCGCAACCTGGTGAAGTATGGCATCGGCATCCCTCATATAGACCGCCGCGCCTTCGACGACGAGACCAACGAGCTGGGCACATACACATTCGGTCCCACCGTCGCCGCCGATGGTGTGACCGTTCTCGAGACCACGCTTCAGAATTACACTGCCAATCTGCCTTCAGCTTACTCACTGAACACCGGCGATACTCACTTCATCTACCACCAGCAGGAAGTGGGCGCCTTTGTTCAGGATCAGATCAAGATCAACGCCCGCTTTGCCATCAATCCCGGCCTGCGCTACGACTGGCAGAATTTCCTGGCTGAACGACGGCTTGGTTTTTCGCCGCGGCTCTCGTTCGCGTGGGTCGTCGATCCAGACTCCAAGTTGATTGTGCGCGGCGGGGGCGGCATCTATTACGATCGCTTCGGTGGCGGCCCGCTCCTCGATCTCGAGCGCTATTCCAATGCGCGCCGGCGCTCCATTGTGCTCTCGTTCAATCCAGCTTCGCTGCCCAAAACCGGCTGCGTCCCCATCACCGCTTGCATGGCCGTTACGGCTCAACCGCCCAATATCGTTCAACTCGAGCCGAACGCCAAGATCCCCTACCAGATTCACTACGGCCTCTCGATCGAACGCCAGTTAGGTGAAAAGGCTACTGGGACGATCAGCCTCTATTCCATGCGCGGCATCGACATGTTCCGCTCGGTCGACATGAATGCGCCTACACCCGAATCCGGCTATACCGTTCGCCCTAACCTCGATTACGGGCGCATCCGCCAGATGCAACCCCAGGGGTTCTATGTTGGCAACGGCTTCGATATCTCTTACCGGGGCCGCTGGAACAAGTACTTTACCGGCTTCGGCCGCTACACGTGGTCGCACTATGAAGCAAATACCGGCGGAATGTGGTGGTATCCGCAGAATCAGTACGCCCCGAACGACGAGTGGTCCGATTCAAACTGGGACCGCCGCCAACGCGTGGGCATGTACGCCATCTTTGACCAGAAGAGCCTGCTGAACCTTGCGGCCGGCGTCTTTGCAAATAGCGGCACGCCCTGGACCATCCTGACCGGCACCGACCCCTACGGCGACGGACTGTTTAACGCCCGGCCCGAAGGCGTGGGCCGCAACACCGAGACTGGTCCCGGTTACGTAGACCTGGACCTGCGCTGGGGACACGATTTCGCCATCACCGCGAACAAGGCCGACGAGGCTCCCCGCCTGGGCTTCTCGGCAAGCGCCTACAACGTCATGAATCACGTGAACGGCTCGGGAATCGACACCGTCGAGACTTCAAGCTCTTTCGGCGAAATCACCAGCGTGGCGCCTCCGCGCCGCATCCAGTTGGCTATGCGGTTCCAGTTCTGACCATCCACTGGATTCCCCGGGCGAAAGAATTTTGACCGCCGGGGAACCATTTCCAATCCCGGCGCGTATAGTGATTTCAATGCCGGGGAAACTGTCTATCCTCGTCGCTCTCTTGATTGCCGCCGCGGGCCTCGCGGCCGGCCCGGCGGTTGCGCACGCCGATGACGACGCTGTTTCGTTCTTCGGCAACATTGACGTGACGCCCGATTCACATGTCCACGACGCCGTCTGCTTCTTTTGCAGCGTCCGCGTCGAGGGTAAAGTCAATCACGACATGGTCGTCTTTTTTGGCAACGTTCGCCTCAACGGCCAGGTGGAGCACGACTCGGTCAGCTTTTTCAGCAGTGTTCGCGCCACCGATAACTCCTCGATAGGCCATGACATGGTGAGCTTCTTCACTGACACTCATCTGGGCGAGAACGTCAGCGTCGGCCACGATTTGGTCTCGATGCTTGGCGTCGTTCATGCTCCTCAGTCCGTGTCTGTCGGTCACGATCGAGTCCAGTTTCCCGGCTTCTTCGTCTCTCTCCCGGCCTTTGTCATTTTCGTCATCATCGTGGTTATCATCCATGAGCGCCGCGCCCATCGCCGCCGCTTGATGATGCAGGGCTACCCGTTCCCGCCTCGGACTTAACTATCGATCGGCCGTAGTTCGCTCTCACTAGCAGGACGACATCACGGTCATTACGCTCACCTTTGCCTCTGCGAGATTGGTATAAATGCTCCCGCGTCTCCCCCCTCTGGGGTGTCGTTCAAAAATATTTCGAACATGTTCAAAATTATTCTTGACATGGCCGGCGAACAGGTCTACTTTGTATTTGAACGTGTTCAAATATTCCCAGGAGGTAAAACATGTACGTCGCCGGATGTTACCTGAGCTACCTTGCCATCAGCATTGCGGTCACCATCTGGGTGGCCAGAACTCTCCATCGCAGCGGTCGAGTTTTCCTGATTGACGCCTTCCACGGCAACGACGCGCTCGCCGACTCAGTCAATCAGTTGCTGGTTGTCGGGTTCTACCTCATCAATGTGGGCTACATCGCCCTCGCGCTCAAAACTGCCGATCCCTTGGCCAACTTCCGCGGGGTCATCGAGCTCGAAAGCACCAAGATCGGAATCGTATTGCTGATTCTTGGCGCAATGCACTTCTTCAACATGTTCGTCCTGACCAGAATGCGCCGTCACCGGACGCAGCTTGTCACGGAATAACCGAAGGTTTGGAGGTGGGATCATGCTTCTTGGAATGTACTATGCGATTTATCTTGGCTGCTGCGCGATTGTGATCGCCGTGCTCGGTTTGATCCTTCATCGTTCGGGCGCCATCTTCCTCAACAACGCGTTTGCCGGCAACCATACGCTCGCACGCGCAGTGGGAACGCTACTGGATATGGGGTTCTACCTGCTCAGTTTGGGATACGTCGGGATCTCATGCGTGATGGATTGGGCGCTCAGCGACTATGCAATGTTGGCAAAGAGCGTCACGGGGAAGATTGGTGGGCTGCTCCTGTTGCTGGGCGTCGCACACATCTTCAACATGCTGCTGCTTGCGCTGTTCCGCCAACGGTCGGCACGACAATACTCTCAAGGAGCATGAGATGCCTCGCCAGACCCAAAAATCCGAAGATACTCATGCACGCATTCTTGCCGCGGCGCTGCAGGTATTTCGCGAGCGTGGATTCGAGGCTGCCACCATGCGCGAGATCGCGGCCGCTGCGCAGATGGCGGTTGGCGCGGCTTATTACTACTTCGATTCGAAAGACGCGCTGGTGATGGCCTATTACGAGCGGGCGCAAAACGAGATGGCCCCGCTGGTCGACGCGCAACTCGCCTCAGGCCGGACGCTTGAGCAACGGTTGCGCGCCATCATCGGCCAGAAGCTTGACTACTTTGAACCCGACCGCAAATTGGTCAGCGCGCTGACTGCACACATCGATCCCGCGCATCCGCTCTCGCCCTTCAGCGAGGCTACCGCACCCATTCGCAGCCACGACATTGCGTTCTTCGCCCGCGCCCTCGACGACTCCGGCCTCAAAATGCCAAAGTCGATTCAACCCCATCTACCGCGCCTGCTCTGGCTCTATCAGATGGGCATCGTTCTCTTCTGGGTGTACGATCGCTCTCTGAACCAGTCGCGCACCCAATTGCTGCTCGATAAAACTCTGGCTATCGTGCTGCTTGGTTTAAAGCTTGCCCAGTTGCCGCCACTGCGTCCTCTCTTTCGCCCCGCCGGCGAACTGCTGGACGCTCTTTTCGGAGAAGCCTGACCATGGAGACCCGCCCTCTGCGCATCGTGATTCCCGGCGGCAGCGGCCAGGTGGGCCAAATGCTGGCCGGCCACTTTCAAGAGCGCGGCCATCATGTCACCGTGCTCACGCGCGGACCATACACGGCGAACTGGCTGACGGTGCACTGGGATGGAATGAATCCCGGCCCATGGGTGGAGACGCTCGAGGGCGCGGATGTCGTGATCCATCTCTCGGGACGCAGCGTGAACTGCCGCGCTACTGAGCATAACAAGCGCGAGCTTTATGACTCGCGCATTGGGCCAACACGGCTGCTGGGCCATGTGATTGCCGGCATGGCAAACCCGCCGCGGTTGTGGATGAACGCTTCGACAGCAACCATTTACCGGCATGCGCTCGACAGGCCGATGGATGAAGCTACCGGTGAGATCGGCGGCGGCGAGATGATTTCGAAGCGCAACCGTGCGCCGAAAAAGTGGGACTGGACCATCAAATTGGTCAAAGATTGGGAGGACGCGCTCTATGAGTCTGCGACTCCGAATACGCGACGCATCGCCATGCGTACTTCGCTGGTCTTCAGCCCCGCTCCAGGCAACATCTTTGCCGTACTTTCGAACCTGGTGCGCCTGGGATTCGGCGGCACGCAGGGCAACGGTCGCCAATATGTTTCGTGGATGCACGAGGCCGATTATGCGCGCTCGATTGAGTTCCTGATTGAGCATGACGAGCTCGAGGGGCCTGTGAACCTGGCTTCGCCAAACCCCATTCCCAATCGCGAATTCATGGCCGCGCTGCGTGATGCCTGGAATATGCCGAATGGACTGCCCGCCCCGGCGCCGCTGATTAAACTGGGCGCGATTTTTCTGCGCACCGAGCCGGAACTGGTGCTGAAGAGCCGGCGCGTGGTTCCGGGGCGATTGACGGTTGCGGGCTTCGAATTTGAATTTCCGGAGTGGCCGGAAGCTGCGGCTGATTTAGTGCGCAAGTGGAGGACGCGAGAGTAGCTAAGATCGCTTCCCGCTCGAGCAAGCTTGAACGGAGCACCCGCGTTGTTCCCTGTTCCCTAGTCCCTATTCCCTGTCTTGCCTACTTCGGCGTTATGTTCGTCACCGGCAAATCCCAGTGGCCGAGCAGGATCTCGAAGCGCCGCTGTTCCTCGCGCTTGTAGGTCTCCTGGTCGGGCCAGAGCTCCTTGATGAAGCCCGCTTCGTCGGGATTCGACGTGGTGGCCACGGTCGAGTCCTTATACGTGATGGTCACGCGGTAATCCCAGCGGCCGTCTTCGGTAGTGTGGTATGCCGGCGACTCGATCTTGAGCGCGATGATGCGGCCGGTTGACTCGATCTTTTTGAGCACCGGCCAGTGATTCTTGAGAAACAGGTCGAGGAATTCCTGCTGATGTCCCCACTGGCACTTGTAGTAGTACTCGATGGTGTAGGGCTGGCCCGCGCCCGTCTGTGGCGGAGCGCCCTGCGCCAGCAATTGATGAGAGAACCCCGCTGCCAATGCAATAAAAACCAGAACCAGGAGAATCCTGCGCATGATGCCTCCACGATTTGAGAGATGGAAGCATTGTAACGTCTCTACTATTCAATGCGCGTCAAATCGCGGCGTTTCACGCCAGGTCGATGACCGGGAAGCAGGTGAATGGCTCGCTGACAACCTGCCAGTATGGGACATATTTGAGCTGTGGATAGCCATCGATATTGAAATGCAGCGGCCGGAACGGGTCCTGTTGCAAGCGGCTGAGAATCGCTTCATGCTGCCCACCCGATGCGGTCAGCATCGCGTTGGCCGAGCCAATCACCGCCATCAGCACCGGCCCGTACTCAAGCGCGAAACGCTGGTGGCCCTCAATCTGGTCGAGACCCTCGTAACGGGTAAGCTTGAACTGCATCGGCAGCGTGAAGTGAATGGTGTCGCCAATAAACCAATTGCGCTGGAGAGTTGCGTAGGTGCCTGGCGCACCGGTCGCGGCTAACTTCCCGTTAGCCCGCAACTCAACCGGCGAGGCAGCCCACGAGGGAATGCGAATGCGTATCTTAGCGTTAGTTGGACGCGAGGAAGTTATTGCCAAAGCTATCTCTGACTTATAGGGGAAGTTACCTGACATACTCACTTTCATGTCTGCGCCAGAAAGCGGCCATTGAATTGAAGCCGGCTCAAATAGGTTGACGTAGAGACCATCGGGGGCTGTCGAAAAGATGTACTCCGGCATCGACGCGATGAGGCGCGTTCCCTGCCCTTCGCAGCAAGAGTTAGTGCAAAGTGGAACTTCGAGATCGCCTTTCATGCCCGCGAGCCGCGTGTGATAAATGATTCCTTTGTCGCCGACCTGGTTGGCGAGAGCCACATTGTAGATGGATCTTTCAATCTCCGACGCGTACTTCTCTTCTTCAGGATGCATGGCCAGGAAGCGCTGGTTGAACCGCACCCAGAAACTGCTGCCGCAAGTCTCGCCCGTTTCGCAGAATGGAAACTGCGCCGCAATCCGGTAGGACTTGGGCGGAAACTGGCCGAATTCCGTGATTGCGATCGATCCGCCTACATGCTCCCAGTTATCGTGGTATAACTCCCACGCTCCTTCCATAGCGCGAAGATACTTTGTATCTCCTGTGGCGCGATAAATATCGAGATAGGCCTCAAAGTCGGTGATGAGATAGTTATGCGGCCGGTCGTACGGATACTGCCACACCACATCCGTATCTCGCTTCGCCAGTCCCTCAAGCCAGTAATTCTCCTGATAGTACCGCTGAATCACCTGAATATCTTCCGGCTTGCCGGCCGGCGTAAAGTACATGCGCGTATTGGCAATCATCCCTTGTACGCCCTGCGTGCCGCCGCGCATCAACCTGGGCAGATACTCGCAGTTATCAAACCAATCGTAAAAGCCCCGCAGCAGCGCGAAAGCTTTGGGATTGCCCGCATAGCCCGCTTCGATGAGGCCATGCGTAACCCACGAGCGGGTATAGCCGCCTCGCTCCGACTTGAGAATCAGTTCTTCGGGATAGGCCATGATGTAGCCGTTCGGCGCGCGGCACTCCTCGATGCCGTCGACGATTGCGTTCATTCTCGCGCGAAGCTCGGGATGGTCGATCCAGCGCAGAGTGTTGCCGGCGCCCATGAGAAAGCGGCCTGCGCTCGAACCAGGCAGCGTTGTATCCCAGAATGGAATGGGTTTGCGCAGCCCATCCGCCACTGGTCTGCCAGCGCGCTCCCTGAAGGGACGCAGCATCTCGTCCACTGAAAACGAGCCGAGCAGATAGTTGATGTTATTTTCCATGGCGCGGCGAAAAATCTCGCCTTGCGGCGTAACGCCTGAAACCGGGATGGTGACGGCAAAGGGTACCGGGCGCCATTGCGCTACGGGGATAACGTTCGATGGGTTATCGGTAACGATTCCCTCGCCCATGGGCCGCGCAGCGCGTGTGAGCTGAGCGAAATCGTTCGAGTTGGCGTAGCCAGGATCGCCGGTGACTGTCCGCCCTTCAGCCGCATCGCTGCCTGCTGAGAGCACCTCGAACTTGGCCAGCGCAAGCTGGTAGCCAACTCCTTCTGAGGAATTGCGAAGTTGCGTCGCAGTCAGGCGTACATAGCGCGCGTTCACGGGCGCAGGCGCATGGAATGCCGTGATCGCATCATGCGGATCGGGAAAGTCGGCAGCTTGATCTGCAAGAAGCGTTGAGCCGCCATGGGTGGGGTCGAACGAGGGGTCGCCTGACGCCTCGATGCGGAAGCGGAGCGGAAAGCCGAAGCTGTTGGCGTGCAGATCGCCCGGCGTGAAAGCTGGATAGAGCCGCACTCCGTCGATGGGCTTTGACGCTCCGAGATCGATCTGCAACCACATCGGCGTATCAGGATGGTGAGCGAGCTGCGATGCGTAAGGCCGGTACCAGGTGGCAGGGTCATAGGCCATCGGTCCTTCCTGCACCGCCTTCCAGCCGGTTCCGCTGTTTTGATCCGCGAAGACTCCGCGTGGCAATAATGCTCCCGCTGCGGCAAGTGCTCCTGTGCTTTTCATGAATTCGCGGCGATCGATCGACACCCAGTTTCCTCCGTCATTGCGCACCGCTTTTTGATCGCGCTCACCGAGCGCTCGCGGCTGCCAAACGCACTTTAGGCTCGTTGCAGGGGGATGTCAATTCATGGCGGAAGGACGGTGACAGCCTTGCAGCGGCGGTTGCATACGCACACAAAAAACGGCCCCCGTATTAACGGGGGCCAAGTTGCCTTGGTTCTCTCGCGTTGCGAGAGCTTGTTTGGCGGCCTAACGGCGGGGGGACCGTCAGGGTAGGAACAGAGCCTCGGGGGAGGATGACCGCTAAATTACGGCTGTTCCACCTTTGCTGAGCCACCAGCACTTTGGGGGGACGCTGATGCCTGGGCCGCCAAGCTGTTTTCCATCAACAGGATGTGCACGGAGCTTTTTCTTACCCGCTCGGGCTTTGAGTTTTCATCGTCAGACGTTGACGCCTGTACGTTGCCCAATGCCACTGCGTGCAGCCTGTAGACGGGAATTTGATGTTCCTCGACGAGGTAGCGCTTGACTGCGTCATTCAGCCGTTCAGAGCTTTGCAGTCCCGCTGAACCCGCCGCGGGGGTGTGAGCTTCCATTTCGAGAATGTAACCTTCGCGGCCGGTGAGCCCTGCTGCAAGCTGATCGAGCTTCTGCTTCGAATCGCTGCTCAGGACGGCTGAACCGTTGCGGAAGGAAACTTCGAGGTCGGTGATTTGCTTGTATTGATCAATTCCGTTGACGGTACTATTGATCTGGTCGACGTGCCCCGACGCCTGCTGGGCGGTGTTGCTTGCCGTCTGCGCCTGGCTGTTTGCGGTAGTCGCGGTCTGGTTGGCTTGATCGGCGGACGACTGAGCTTGCTTGATACCAGCCTGGGCGCGCTCGTCCACATCCTTGATGGCCTGCGCGTTCTTGGCATTCACTTCATCCAGCTCACTGAGCCGATCGTTAATCGGGTCGAGCCGCTTCTTCACCCACTTTTTGCGAGCAAAGGGGTTCACGCGTCCCCAGAACCCCTCCTTCTGGTCGGTCAGCGAGGGCTGAACCTCGGGGGAGGGCTGCTGCTGCGCGACCGAAGGAGGAGTAGTCTGGGCATCATTCCCGGTCTGCGCCTGTTGAGCGTAAACAGGGAATCCAATAGCTGAGGCCAGTAAAGCTACGGCACAATGCCGGGATATAGATACATAAACGCTACGACTATTCATATATTTTTTTACCTCTTTGAGGGAGTGCTTTCGCAGGCCATCCACAGGGTGAGCCTCTTCCACTTGCCCCGTATAGATGCAATGCCGGTGCCAAAGATTGCCTCCCAGGGATCGGCAATTTAATCGATTGAAAATAAACTAGTTAATGATCATTAACCTCTTGAAATCCACATCGAATCCCAAAAAATACGGCTCCGCAACCGTGTAATTTCTTCACGGTTGGGTAGTTTCTACTGTGTAAGGGAAACCTGCTGGGGCCCCGCAATCGCTCTCGCTCGGGCTAAACAGCCTGCGGAAACCGGCGCTGCTACACCCTAACGGCTCTCGACATGGATGATACGGACTTCGGGGTAGGCGCCATCCCAATCCCGCGCGACATTGTCGAAGATCAGCCTGAAATCCTGCTGGTCGCCGGGTTTGAGAGGCGCGGCCGAAACCGGCTCCACGTCAATGTAAGGCTGGCGCATTCTGATCAGCTTCAGCGGACAGGTCTCGTTCTGTGCCACTTCGCGCGCTGGATCGCGAAACAGGATCTGGACGGTCACTCCAGTGATAGTCCGGTTTCCAGTGTTCACGATATGGCCGTCGAGATACGTGACCTTGCCGCCGGCCAGGTTGGCCGATTCGCTCATGGCCAACTGGCTGATGGGCAGGCTGGCCGCGTAAGGGTCGAGTGCCGCCGAGATGGGGGTGGCCTGCGGCGTTGGCTTGGCGCGTTCAAAGTACATCGTTAGACCGCCAACAACAGCCAGTACCACCGCGGCGGCAACCGCCATCGGCAACCAGTTACGCTCCGGCGGCGCTTCAGGGCGAACGAGTTGAGGACCTGCGCTCACGTGCGAGATTGTACACCGGATTGGTCCTCGATGGTTTCCTGACGCATCGTGCAGCGCGGAATACGAACGCCCGATCTGGGGCGCCGGTGATAGCGTATGAATTTTTCGGTGATTTTCTAAAACCAAGAATCACAAGGACAATTCCCGGCGTCTAATTGAAGCAAAAGCCTCAGCCATGAGCAGAGGCGCACGATCTAAAACTTTGCTGAGAGGCATGAAAGCAGGCCAGGGATGCACACCTCTTCCCCCAAGAGTGGATCCGCAACATTCACCGCGCCAGGCTGCTACCAACAGCCTGAACAAATCTCAAACCGCACCTCGGAATTTGTCTACCAGAGTCTGACCCTCGCGGCGATGCTGCTTCTGCTAGCCAGTTTGTGGGTGTTTTAGAAGCAGTGGCTTGTTGTCAGTCATCAGTGGTCAGATTGTTCGGCTGCAGAACCGGTTTCGGCGGCTCGGCCCGAAATGCCCCGGCGCCCGGTTCGCTACTCTGAAGTTCTTGCAGCGCGGAACATGGGCACGAAATACCCGATAATCGTCACAAACAGAACGGCCACAAACACGCCCACTGGGTAAGGCTTGAAGCCTCGCTCCGAATTGCGGGCTGCCTGAACCATCGCAAATTCCATCCACGCAAAGAAGACGAGGAACTCGGCCTTGGTCAATGAGAGCAGACTCAAGGACAATTGCTCGAGCTGCGCCCGATTGGCTGCGGTGACTTTGACGGGATAGTTGAACTTCGAGGGAAAACGGGAAATCACCGTCAGCAAGAGATACATCGCGGCAGCAAAGATCGGAAAGAACAGCAGGGTTTGAGACGAGCCCCATCCATTGACTTGTCCGAGCGCGTCAAAGTGGGTTGGAATGCGTCCGGGCAGCGGGTGGGGGCCGTAGAACGCGTTGATAGTGACAAAGACGAGCGCAGCGAGCGCTGCGAGACTCAAAAGTTCTGCGGTCTTGCGCATGGTTGGGTTCCTGGCGGAATTCTAACGCAACTGGAACTAATGCGCCGTGATGAGTGGTTAGCCGGAGGGGTGCGGGCCGGGATGCCGGCTGTATGAGTGTTGAGCGCGATGGTCACCCGAAGCGGGCGCGCTTGACGGTCTGGCGGAAATCCTCGCCCGTTATCTCCACGCGAATGCACATTTCAGCCAGGCGCGACCTCATGCGATCGCCGATGCGGTCACCGAGGGTCTGCTCCCGGGCGGCACGTTCCACTTCGCTGATGGCCCCGGAACCCGCCGGCAGATCGGAATAATTCGTCGTGATGATCGTGGTCTGGCGGTCGTTGTAACGCGAGTTGAGCACCAGTGCAACCGTATCCCAGACCCAGTCGTTTGGCTTTTGGGCGCCGAGATCGTCAAGGACAAGCACTTCAGCGGCAAAGACGGGTTTCAGGAGTTCCAGCTCGGTGGTCCTCACTTGCGGGTTGTAGCTGTTCTGGATGTTCTTGAGCAGTTCCCGGTAATCGCAGAAGAGGCCGCGGGCGCCGCGCTCTCGCACCAGACGATGCAATACGCCCACCGCAAGGTGCGTTTTACCAAGACCTACCGAGCCTACAAACATCAGTCCCTTGCCCGCGGTATCGACAGGATATTCGTCTACGAAGCGCCGCGCGGTCACAAGAGCTGTGCGGACCGTTTCGTTCGCGCCTCGATACGACGGCTCGAATGAGTCCAGCGTGCAGTACCGGTAGCGGTCGGGGATATGCGCGGCGGCAAGCCGGCGCTCCTCGCGCTCCATTTGCTGGCATTCGCAGGCGCGCGAAACCCAGCGCCCGGCCTCGTCAACCACCCGAACCAGTCCCACACCTCCGCAAATGGAGCAAGCAGTCATCTCTCAAGCCTAGCCGATGCGGTGCGAGTCGCGCCGGTGCGAAGCAGGGACGCAAATGTGGAAAAGACAAGGCTATCCGTTTCCCTAACTTCCCCGACGCCAGCCAAGTTTGAATTCCAGCACTGCGTGTGCCTTACTCTATTCACCCCGGCAAAAAACATCCCCGCACCGTTCCGCGCTTCTCTACAATCGGAAGCGCAATAGTGCGAGAGTTTATTTGATCTGCTGACGGAACCTGTTCCGTTGCCGAAATTGTGTGCGAACCATAGGAGAAGTCGAGATGCACCAGAAAAAGGAATTCATTTCAGCGGTAGGATTTGCTCCAGCAGTCCTGACGGTGCTGACGTTATGCGTAACTGCGCCCTCACTCTTTTCGCAAGCCACAGGCGCCGCGCCCCAGCCGCCCAAACCAGCGCCGCAATCCGTTGACTACAAGAATCAGCACGACCACCAACTGGCGGTGGATTTTGGCGGCCTGGAACGTTATAAAGCCGACGACGCCACGTTGTCGCCGCCCGCCTCCGGAGAAAAGCGCGTCGTGTTCATGGGCGACTCCATCACCGACGGCTGGAAGATCTCAGGCCCCGATGGCTCGTTCCCCGGCAAGCCTTATGTGAATCGTGGCATCAGCGGCCAGACCACGCCGCAGATGCTGGTGCGCTTCAGGCAGGACGTGATCGATCTTAAGCCAAGCGCAGTGGTCATCCTGGCGGGCACCAACGATCTGGCGGGCAACACCGGGCCAATGACACTGGAACAGACCGAAGAGAATTTTGCGTCGATGGCCGATCTGGCCTCCGCAAACGGGATTCAGGTGGTTCTCTGCTCGATTTTGCCGGCTTTCGATTATCCGTGGAGCCCGGGATTGGAGCCCGCACCTAAGATAGCAACACTGAACCAGTGGATCAGGAGTTATGCTGCTCAAAAGGGCTATGTATACGTCGACTACCACTCGGCCATGAAGGACGACCGAGGCGGGCTTCCCCCGGCCCTGAGCAAAGACGGTGTTCATCCCTTGCCGGCAGGCTACGCCGTGATGGCGCCGCTGGTTGAGGCAGGAATCGAACAAGCGTTGAAGAAATAGCCCAAAGCACCACGGGCTCCCGGAATGAGAAGAACCTTCTGGGTTCAGGGAAAAGGAGAATCATGGCAAAGACGCCGTCGCCAACACCAACTGCATGGGGTGTTGTGGGGATCATGGCATCGTGTTTTTTCGGAGTGATGTGCTTTTATCACGCTGTTTATTGGGTGTGGCAGATAGTCGCTTTCCACTCTGACAAAAAGGACGCCTGGACGCACATTACCATCTGGCTGGTCCTTGGAGCCGGCGCCGCGCTGGCATGGTGTCGGCTGGTGTGGGTCATGTATTTTCCGAAGAAGGACTAGAACTGAAGCCTCCCGGCCGTGTCTATCCGGCAATTGCCGGATAGAACCCAGGATCGGCAACTTCTACCCCTGGCCCGATCCAACGTAAAATCTGCACTTTGCGGCAAGCGCCTCGGCCCACGCTCAGTCATGGACTTTCCTTGCAAATGCCCCTAAAATAGATATATTGCAGGAAAGGTCTTCGAGCTAACGAGATGCCCAAGGAAAAGATTCATCCCAATTACGCCGCGGTGAGGGTGCTTTGCGCCTGCGGAAACAACTTTGAGACGCGTTCGACCCACAAGGGAGACATTCACGTGGAAATCTGCTCGGTTTGCCATCCGTTCTTTACCGGCAAGCAGAGGTTGGTTGACACGGCGGGACGCGTAGAGCGCTTCCGGCGCAAGTACGCAAAGGCCGGCGAGACTTCGGCAGCAGCCAAGTAGTCTGGACGCAGAAAGCACGAAATCATCGGGCCTCCGCTTCGGCGGGGGCTCACGTTTGTTTGGATATATAGACAGCTTCTAGCTGCCGGTTTCAGGAGTGCCGCACTTGCCTCGCAAGGGATTCACGGTGAAGAAGAACTGGGACAACCCGGTGGAGCACGCGATGCCGGCGGAAGCGCGGGTTCCGGCCGAGGTGCGCATTGGTGCAGTCGCCGTGCGCCCGGCTACCGTGCTTGCGCCCATGGCGGGAGTCACGGATACGGTATTCAGGCGTTTTATTCGCCACGCAAGTTTGTTTAACGAAAACAGGGAACAAGGGAACGAGGGAAAAAGGGAACGAGAAAGCACGGCGCAGGGATCAGGGGTCAGGGATCAGGGCTCGGAGAGCGATTCAATTGATGGAGCGATCACCAACGCGCAGTCAGGATGCGGCCTCATCATGACGGAGTTCACGTCGGCTGACGGCCTGGCGCGCATGCGCGAGACCAAGCGCCGCCGCTACCTGACCTTCTACGACGACGAGCACCCCATCGGCGCGCAGCTTTTCGGGTCGAATGCCGAGACCCTTTCCGAGGCCGCGCGGATCGTGGAAGAAACCGGCTTCGATACCGTGGACCTCAATCTCGGCTGCCCTGCCAAGCGCGTGGTTGGATGCAACGGCGGGTCGGGCCTCCTGCGCGATTTGCCGAAAATCGGCGAGATCTTCAAAGCCATTCGTAAGACCGTCACCATTCCCTTCACCGTCAAGTTCCGGCTGGGTTGGAACGACTCGCAGATTGTGTGCGTGGAACTGGCGCGGATGGCCGAGAGCGAAGGCTTGAACGCCGTTGCGCTGCATGCGCGAACCCGCGAGCAGGGCTACAACGGACAGGCGCGCTGGGAGTGGATTGCGGCGGTCAAGCAGGCAGTGGGGATTCCAGTGATCGGCAACGGCGACATTCGCAGTCCCGAAGATGCAGCGGCAATCGTGGAGAAGACCGGCTGCGATGCCGTAATGATTGGCCGCGCCGCGCCTGCCAATCCCTGGATCTTTCGCCAGATTGCGCAGTACACCGCCACCGGCAGTTACGATGTGCCAGGAGTCGGGGATCGCTACAACATGATCCGCGCCTACTTTGAAATGCTGCTGGCCGAGGAGATTGCAACCCGCGACCTGCCTCGCGATGCCCGCATGGGCGACCCGGTGGGCAAGATGAAGCAATTTGCCACGTGGTTCACTCATGGCGTGCCCGGTGGCGCAAAACTGCGCGCAGCCATCTATCACGCGCACACAGGCAACGAGGTTCTGGCCGAGGTGGAACGGTTCTTTATAGCGCGGCTCGAAGCCGGAGATGATGCGGAACTCGAGCCGGCCGAAAGCACTGAGAACGAGCCAGCGGGCTTGGCCGACGCAATACTGGTTTGCGACTAAGCTTCAAGTCTCACCAACTTCGAAATCCCTCTCGGTCAGATTCTGCCGGCGGCGCGAAGATCGCGAATCTCATTTTCGTCGAAGACGCGCCCACGGATAAGAAAGCGCACGCCCTCCGCGTTGTCGAGCGAGAATTGGCCGCCGCGGCCGGTAACCACGTCGAGGATGAGCTGCGTATGCTTCCAGTACTCAAACTGGCTGCGGCTCATGTAGAAAGGCTCGCCATCAACCTCGCCAAGCTGAACATCGCTGTCGCCGACCCAGAACTCGCCGCGCGGGTAGCACATGGGCGAGCTGCCGTCGCAGCAGCCTCCTGACTGGTGAAACATCAGTTCCCCATGCTTCTCGCGCAGCACCCTGATGAGGTGGATGGCGAGATCGGTCGCGAGAACCTGTTGCGGTAAGTCGGGCATGAAGCCTCGGGTGGGTCGGTAAGTGAATGAGTGAGTGAGTGAATAGGTGAATAAAACGAACGATTGTGCAGGCGGAATCGGTGGTATCCCAGGTCTCAAAATCGAGACCTGGGGCACTCGGCATTCGAGATCAATGACGAGGGATTCGAGTCCGGAACCGGCTCGCGGGCCTACTCCCTATTCCCTACTCCGTATTCCCTGTATTTAGAAGAAGCCCAGCTTCTTGGGGCTGTAGCTCACCAGCAGATTCTTCGTCTGTTGATAGTGGTCAAGCATCATGCTGTGGGTTTCGCGGCCAATGCCGGACTGCTTGTATCCGCCGAAGGCAGCGTGCGCCGGATAGGCGTGATAACAGTTGGTCCAGACTCGGCCGGCCTGGATGCCGCGGCCAAGGTGATAGCAGCGGTTGGCGTCGCGGCTCCAGATGCCCGCGCCGAGTCCGTAGAGCGTGTCGTTGGCGATGGCAAGCGCATCGGCCTCAGTCTTGAAGGTGGTCACCGAAACTACCGGGCCAAAGATTTCTTCCTGAAAGATGCGCATGCGGTTGTGGCCCTTGAACACGGTGGGCTCAACGTAAAAGCCTTCGTCGAGTTCGCCGCCCAGGCGCGCGCGCTTTCCGCCCGCCAGCAACTCAGCGCCTTCCTGCTTGCCGATGTCGATGTAGCTGAGAATCTTCTCCATCTGCTCGTTCGACACCTGCGCGCCGATCATGGTGGATGGTTCAAGCGGATTGGCCTGCTTGATAGCCGCCACCCGCTTCAACGCGTGCTCCATGAACTTGTCGTAGATGCCTTCCTGAATGAGCGCGCGGCTCGGGCATGTGCACACTTCGCCCTGGTTGAGCGCGAACATCACGAAGCCCTCAATCGCCTTGTCGAAAAAGTCGTCGTCTTCGCGGCACACATCGTCAAAAAAGATATTGGGAGACTTGCCGCCCAACTCGAGAGTGACAGGAATCAGATTCTGGCTGGCGTACTGCATGATCAAACGGCCGGTGGTGGTTTCGCCGGTGAAGGCGATCTTGGCCACGCGTGAGCTTGAGGCCAGCGGCTTGCCCGCTTCAAGGCCGAAGCCGTTCACGATGTTCAGCACTCCAGGAGGCAGCAGGTCGCCGACCAGCTCGGCCCAGACAAGAATGCTGGCCGGAGTCTGCTCGGCCGGCTTGAGCACCACGCAGTTGCCCGCGGCCAAAGCCGGAGCCAGCTTCCACGTAGCCATCAGGATGGGGAAGTTCCACGGAATGATTTGGCCGACCACGCCGAGCGGTTCATGGAAGTGGTAGGCCACGGTGTCGTGGTCGATCTCTGAGATCGTCCCTTCCTGGGCGCGGATACAGCCGGCAAAGTAGCGCCAGTGATCGATAGCCAGCGGCAGATCGGCGGCCGTGGTTTCGCGAATCGGCTTACCGTTGTCCCAGGTTTCAGCCAGCGCCAGGATGTCGAGGTTGTCCTCCATGCGCTGCGCAATCTGGTTCAGGATGACGGCGCGGTGCGTGGGGCTGGTCTTGCCCCATGAATCCCGTGCCGCATGGGCCGCGTCGAGGGCGCGCTCTATGTCCTGAGCGTTGGAGCGCGGTATCTCGCAGAATGTTTTGCCGGTGATGGGCGTGATGTTCTCGAAATACTGGCCTGAAGCGGGCTCAACCCACTTGCCGCCAATATAGTTGCCGTAGCGTGATAAGAAGCTCACGCGATCGCTGAGCTTGCCGGGATGCGTTGCCGTGGTTGCGGCCATATCAATACCTCCTCGCGGGAATCCATGTGCGCTCAAAAGCGCTCAGTAGGCTGGAATTGGCCGCGGACCCTTGGGTTCGCGACGCAAATGCCCGCCTTGAAAGAGCGCGCCCTTCAGCGTTGGAACCGGCCTGTATGCCGAAATACGAGTGCGAGGTTTGACCGCGAAGGGGACGCAGCGGGAAAATCATACACCTCAAGCACAACAACTGGCACCAACGGTTTGAAAAGATTCAATCCAAGGTTTATTGCCGGGAGGCCGACAGGCCACGCGAAGCTACTAAAATGATTTACATAGAGAGTTGGACGACAAAATGCTTTCACGCCGTGAGTTTATCGCCAAGGGAACAGGAACCGCCGTATCAATGGCGGCCGCCGCGAGCACAGGCTTGCTGGCAGGCTGCGCCAACAGTGCCGCAAGCCATCCGCCCACAGTCAGTTCATTTCACGATCTAGCCGGGCCGCGTTCGCTGCGCGCACACGCACGGCGTCATAGGCTCATCTATGGCTCGGCGGTGGTGATTCCCGTAGTCCAGAAGAACACTGATTTCGCCTCCCTGCTCAGTGAACAGTGCGGCATCCTGGTGCCTTCGAATGAACTGAAGATGGTTGCACTGCGGCCATCACGCGACGCATTCAATTTTGGCCCTCCCGACTTTCTCTACGACTTTACTCAGAGCCACCAGATGCTGATGCGCGGCCACACCCTCTGCTGGCATGAATCGGTTCCCGCGTGGATGAGAAAGATCGACAAAAAGGACGAGATCAAGCAGATCTTTGTGGATCACATCACAACGGTTTGCAAGCATTACGCGGGCAAGCTGCATTCCTGGGATGTGGTGAACGAAGCCATTGACCCCAACGGCAAACTGCCGGGCGGACTGAGAAAGTCGTTCTGGTACGACAATCTAGGGCCCGATTACATCGACCTTGCCTTCCACACCGCGCGCGCCGCCGACCCCAACGTCAAGCTCACCTACAACGACTACGGAGTTGAGGGAGACAACGACGGCGATGCGGAGAGACGCCGGCTCATTCTTGAAATGGTGAAGGGGATGAAGAGCCGCGGTGTGCCCATTGATGCAATCGGCATTCAAAGCCATCTGAACGCCGGTCAAAAATACGGCCAGGGCGTTGCCGATTACATTGAAACCTTCCGTCAGATGGGGCTTGAGGTTTTCCTCACCGAGCTTGACGTGAACGACGACTCGACCGCTTCCAACGACGTGGCGGAGCGCGACGCGATTATTGCTAAAACCTACACAGAGTTTCTTACGGCGGCGCTGCCCAACCCGGCGGTGAAGCTGGTTCTGACGTGGGATTTGAGCGACAAGTACACCTGGCTCAACAGCATTGGATCGCATTTCAAGAAACAGCCCAATCGGCAGCAGCGGCCCCTGCCTTTTGACGCCGACTTCAAGCCGAAGGATTGCTTCTACGCGCTGCGCGACAGCTTCGATCGCCGCAAGCGCGCTCAGCAATCAACTCATTTGGAGCTTACCTGAGGCACTCCAGCCAGGGTGAAGTCGACCTTCCTGGTCAGTTTCTCGCCGTTGTACAGAAACGATATCCGCGCCTCGAAGTGGCCTGCCCCAAGCTTGGCGGCAGGTACGCTGGCCAGCACTGAAGCCGCACCTTTCGGATCAGTCGGAATCCTGCTTGCCGGGCTCCGCATCACCAGTTGATCGCCGCGCCAGACTTCGATGTTCATAAGAACTGGCGCATCTGACAACGCGGGCGCGTAGGCCACGGCGTAAAACTTCACTGCGCCGCTCGAGTCCGGAAACACGGTATCGGAGAGATCGGGCGTCACCTTCCCGCCGTGCGCTTCAAGCGGATCGTCGCCGTTCACCAGCCCCTGGACCCCATCTACACGCCGCGCCACTGCTACGTCGCTCATGGCAAACCTGGTGGGCGGAGGCACGTTCAACTCGGTGCGACTCACGCTGGCCTTCATGCTCTGCCGGTCGACCGCCGCGGTCTCAACCGTGTAGTGGCCGGGAGGTAGCTGGAACGGCGCTGCAAAGCTCACAATTCCCTGCTCCAGCGCAGCCTTCTTATCAATCGGCACGTCGTAGGGAATGTCCTTGCTGAGCTTGTCAACTACCTGCCCCTTGTCATCCTTGATCAGCGCGGTCACGCAGACGTGGACCTTGGCCCACTGCTTATCGGTCACCACGTCCAGATCGCGCGTGGGTGCCTGAAAAACATACGCGTATTGATTCTTCTCGGCCCCGGGACGAAACTCCATGGTTGCGGAGCGAAAATCGAACTGGTGCAGATCAGGCGTAGCGTCGATGGCCTTCATGGTCGCAATTTCAAACGGGTACAACTGCTCGCCATTCAGGATCGGCAGAGCATAATACCCTTCGCGCGCAAAAACCTTGACGCCCGGGCGCAATACCTTGACTTCGATTTTTCTGAAGCTGCCGTCGGCTGCGGTGTTGACAGGAGCATAGGTCAGTTCGTAGTGCGTGCGCACATCTTCAAGCGCATCGCGCAGGGGTTCGCGCATGTCGAGAGAGGCGGGCAGCATCGCGCCGCCAGTGCTTTCAGCAAGGTGAAGCAGATTACCGTGGGTGTCAGCGTGGATCGAAGCCTCAGCGATCTCGCCCGCTCTTACCGCGTCGGGTCTCACCGTCTGGTCGACACTGCTCACTTCGCCCATCATCTGTTGCTGGCTGGCGACCGCAGCGGCCATCAACAGGCGTTTGTTATTCGCAAGTTCCGATTGATCGGTGAAGCCGCGCGGATCGACCGCATAGATAGAAACGTTGGCGCGATTGGCGTTGCTGATGACGTGGTTCAGCAGCTCATTTGTATCTGAGGTCATGGGCAACCCGGCAGCAAAGAGGAGAATGACCTTGCGCCCCGGAATGCCGGCCTGCGCCGCAGCGAGTTGGCTCAGAGGGCCGAGGAATCTTGCGCTGTCAGTGTAGACATCCTGCAATTCCTGATCCCAGCGCGTCCCCATGATGCGGCTGACCGTCTGGATCAGACCGAAATATGCAGTTACCCCGGCCCCGCCTGGTCCGGCCGGCGGTTGTCCGACCATCGCCGTCGTATTGACGCCGGCTGAGACATCTGTGCCGCCAACCGTGGGATCTGAGGATTCGTCGCCGTTGCTGGTAGGGAAATCCTGGCTGGCAAATCTGCCGCTGGCCGAGCCGAGCGCGTAGTCGGGCAACATTTCCTGGTCAAGAGCGTTGAGCTGGTCGGTGGTGGCGGAATCGAGAGCACTCTCGACCGCTGCCGTGATCTTGTCGCCGTCGTTGGTGTATTGCTGGCGAGTATTGAGCCCCGTCATGCCGAGATTGAAGACACCTACGAATACGCTCGGCTTGAGCTCGTTCTTCACAAACTCACTCAAGGCAGCCTGGGTCAGCTTGCGTCCGCGCGGATCAAGGTTGGCAATGACGATGGATACAACGCTGATGTCGCGAAGCGCGTTCACGGTGACCGATTTGGCAGCGCCCGCATCGGTCGCAGATGCAGAGGTCGGCCCATTCGGAGCCTCAGCACGTCCATCGAAAAACTCGAAGTGTTTCACGGTTTGAGGAACGCCGTCCTCAAGAACCTGCACCTCATCGGGGCGCAGATCGTGGATAACGTGGGCGCTTTTGTCGCGCGCCACAAAGTCGAGAAGTACTTCAGACGTGGTGGTTTTGATACTTGGCTCGGGCGCCTGCGCAGGCACGGCCAGAGGAAGAGCGATCAGGAGACACAGCAAATGTCGCATAAATACCAGCCGTGCATAAGTTTACTCTCAATTCAAGCGAGAGGAGTCGCAAGGTTTCCGAGCATTAAGCCTTGATGGAGTGACGGTTTCCGGCCGGGAAAGTTTACGAAAAACGCGCAATCGTATTGAATAATCGCGCGTTGCGAGAAAGGCGGCTGGCGCGCTTAAACGCGTCAGCCGCCTAGGTGCAGGCTCGCAGCGTGAATCTGGCTTAATGCACCGCGTCAGCTCAGCGCAATCCTCACCGCCGCGCCGTAATCGTTTGCCTGCCACGACTGGCGGGGCAACTCGAGCTTCAGCGCATCCGCGTCCTGGGTCCACTTGATCTTTTCCCCGGTGCCGAGCAGGGTCACGTTCTGGATCTTGCCCGGGCTCGTCTTGCTCGCGAGTCCCAATGACGCAATCTGCGCAGGGCCAAACGGCCATCCCAGGAAGATGGCATAGATCACGTTGTTCGCCTTGTTGCGCGTAAAGCGGATGTCTTTTTCGCCGAGGGCGCTGATGCTCTGGCCCTTGAACGATCCGCTCTCCACCTTGTTCGGCCCTTCGCCGGAGACGGTCCACGGCCGCGTTTCGTAGATGGCTTCTCCGTTGATCTTGAGCCACGCTGCGATCTCATCCACTACGGCCATCTCTTTGCTGTCGATGGTGCCGTCAGGCCTGCCCGGCACATTCAAAATGAAGGTGCCGTTCTTGCTCACCGTATCCACCATCCAGTGAATCGCGTCGCGCGGAGCCAGGTAACCACCGTATTCGCCCGGCATCTCGTACAGTCTGCGCTGGTAGTGCCACTCGCCGATACACGTCTCAGATTGCCACGCGTAAGGCATGATCTCGCTGGTAAGGCCACGCTCGTAATCGGCCACCACCGACTTGGCCAATTTGTCGGGCACGTTCTTGATGTTCAGCACCGCTTCCATTTTGCCGCGCGTCTTCAGGTTGTGGTTGTAGAAGTACGCGCCCACATTCATGCCGCCCCAGCCCAGCGGCAATAGCGCGTTGTCGAAGTAAAGCAGGTCGGGATCGTGCTGATCGATCAGGTCGCGGGTGCGATCGTAAAAGTGCTTTACATACGACGCGTCGGGCAACGCGTTCTTGGGATGCTTCACCCCGTAAAGCATCTGCGGATCGAGCCCCTCCCACCATTGATTCTTTCCATCGGCTTTTGCCATGCGGCCGTCGTAGGGCACACCGGCCAGCGGGCCGATCTTGTCGGCATTGTGCGAGGTTTGGAACCACCACCAGTTGCGCGCCTGGTGCACGGTCACGCCGAAGCGCAGTCCCTGCCGGCGCGCAGCCGCGGCCCACTCACCCACAACGTCGCGATGCGGGCCATGATTCTTCGCGTTCCACGGCTGATGCTTCGAATCCCACGAGTCGAAACCGTCGTGATGGTTGGCCAGCGAGATGAACAACCGCGCGCCCGCCTTCTTGTAACGCTCGATCATCGCTTCCGGTTCCCAGTTGAGCAGCGTCCACTGCGCGGTCAGATCCTTGTAGCCGAACTGCGACGGGTGGCCGTAGTGCGAGTTCTGGAATTTGTAATCGGGAGAGCCCTCCTGGTACAGCGCGCGGCCGTACCAGTCGCCAAATTCCGGCACGCATTGCGGGCTCCAGTGCGCCCAGATGCCGAACTTGGCGTCGCGATACCATTCGGGTGCATCGTAATTCAACAGCGAATCCCAATTGGCCTGATAAGGGCCTTCGCCGCTCAACCCGTCAATCGGGGCCTGCATGGGCACGCCATCCCACGACCCGCCGGGCAACTCAGGCGGCTCGCCCCATTCCGTCGGCGACCAGTCGGCCTCGCTCAGCCTGGTCTCGGCAATCTTGCCATCGACCAACGCATAGAAGACCCGCTCCTTCTCCGGCAGCGCGCAAAACTCTTCATAACTCAGATGAAGCTTGTTGAAACCAGCAGGCGCGCCGGAACCTGCCTGCCCCTTCATCGACACCGCATTAGCCGCTGCCGCGGCTGCAATCAGCTTGCAGAAATCTCTACGTTGCATTCTTCCTTGCTCCTTTATTGCTTGTTGCGGGCCAGCAGTCAGCGCCGGCACCGGCATCAGTCGTTTCACGATATAGCGGTTGTATCTGCAATCGAACTCCTCAGCCGTTTTTCCGCATCCGGATTCCAATAGCCGCAATCCAGTTCCAGAAAGACCGAGGTGTAGGGTATGGCGAGCGTCGATTTCAGAATCACGATGTTAAAGAGTTTGGCGCTTTCATCGAGCTTCGCAATGATCTGCTCGTGTTGGAGTAAGCGCGCCTTCAGGCCTACAAGTCGTTCGATTTCGTCACGAACTTCCGTGACGCCCGCAGCATCCTTCTCAGGCACCTGCGCCAGTTCGGCGTCAAGATAAATATTGGCGCGAACATGAGGTTGAGCGGCCACTGAATACAAAACCTTGCCCAGCAACCGAAGGTGATCCTCGCCGGTGTAGATGGTTTCGATGCCGGGGTTCGACTGGGCCGGATAGGCTGAATCGGCGACTACGATCCAGTTGCGATGGCCAAGCAGCGGCAGCAGGCGTTGCAAGCGCTGTTCCCAGGTTTGCGTTTCACTATCAAGACGAGTAATCACTTTGAACCTCGTTGAGCAGCGGCCGGCAAGGCTTTGTTGAACGGTGTCAGGCGCACTCCCCAATAGGCAAACACTGCCACCGCTGCATAGCACACCAGTGGCACTGTCATGCTGGCGGCCATGCTCTTCGTTATCTGGAAGGTCAGCCCGATCATCAACGTGATCAACGCGCCGCCAATAATCGCCATTACCAGCAGCGATGCACCTTCCTTGGTGTGCTCGCCCAGGTCTCTGATGCCCAACGCGAAGATGGTGGGGAACATGAGCGACATGAAGAAACTCGTGAGAAGCACGGCAATCAGGCCGCCCCATCCCGGCCGCAGAATTCCAACCAGCAGAAGTGCAATGTTAATCAGCGCGAATGCACCCAGCATCTTCTCAGGCCGGAATCGCTTCATCACAAAGCTCGAAGTAAACCGACCCACGGCGAATGCGCCCAGTGTACCCACCAGCAGATACCCGGCAAGCTTTTCCGATACATGGGCGTAATCCTGGCAGTACTGGATGAAGTAGCTCCAGGTGCCCACCTGCGCACCCACATAGCAAAACTGCGCTAACACCGCGGTGAGAAAGTGAGGATAGCGAAACAGCGCGCGATATCCGCCGCTTTTGCGCACATTCACGGCCTGCGAGTCTCCTTCGATGGCCGGAAATTTAGTCCGCAAGATGAACAAGGCCCACACAAGCACCACAACCCCCAGCACCATGTAGGGCGCAATTACGCGCAGTGTCTCGTGCCTGAGAAAGTTATCGTAAATGCCCTGCGCCTTCATCTTTGCAATTTCGCTGACGCCCGGTTCGATACCCGAAAAGATAAAAACGGTTCCGATCCAAGCTCCCGTAATTGAACCCAGCGGATTGAATGCCTGCGAAAAGTTCAGCCGTCTGACTGCCGTCGACGAATCGCCCAGCTGGGCTATGAGCGGATTTGAGCCGGTTTCGAGAAATCCCAGGCCGCTGGCGATCACGAACAGTGCAAGAAGAAAAAGCGGGTAGCTGCGCGCCATTGCCGCCGGATAAAAGAGAAACGTACCGGTCGCATACAGCAACAAACCGGTGATCAGCCCGGTCTTATATCCAAAACGGCGCATCACCAGCGCCGCCGGAATCGCGAGCAAAAAATACCCAAGATAAAACGCGAATTGAACCAGGCCAGCCTCAAGCCGGTTGATCTCGAACGACTTCATGAACTGGCGAATGAGAACGTCGTTCAGGTTATTGGGAATCGCCCAGAGAAAGAACAGTCCTGTGACAAGAAAGAAGGCGATCTTGCCGGTACGCGGCAGAAGCGGCGCAGACGAGGATTGGGGCGAGCTGGATTCAGGTGGTGCAGTGTGCATTGATTACTCCGCAGTGGGACAAACCGCGACCTTACCACAGCGACCCGACGCCATCAAACTGTAAGCCTGGTCTGCCTGGTCGAGAGTGAAGCGGTGCGTGACGATGTCTTCAGGGTGAAGATTCCAGCGAACCAGCCGCTCCACCAGCTCCTCCATGAGCCAGGTTGAAGTAACCCAGGAACCGTAAATGGTTTTCTGATCGTGAATAATGTCGGGAGAAGGATTGAAGGTAACGGCGCCGCCCTCGCCCACCATCACCATCTTTCCCCATTTGCGGGTGGCGCGAATTGCTGTTGCGCGTGCTTCGGCGTTGGCGCTGCAATCCACCGCGCGCTCCACCCCGTAGCCTCCTGTAAGCTCGCGAACCAGGCTCACGTTGTCAGGGCCGGCGGTGAGAACCGTGTCGCATAAACCGAGGCGCATGGCAATCTCGCGGCGCTCGGCAGAGATATCGATGCCAATAATCTTCTCTGCGCCCAGCTTGCGGCACAGTGCTCCGGCGGCAAGGCCAACCGGACCGAGACCGGTAATCAGCACCGCGTGGTTGCCATTGATTCCAACCTTCTCCAGTGCTTCGTACACCGTCCCAAATCCACATGCCACCTGCGCCCCATCGAGATAAGTGAGCGAGTCGGGCAGCAGAATGAGGTCCTTCTCCTCGGCAAGCAGATACGGAGCCATGCCGCCGTCGCGCTGCCAGCCATAGGCCCGGCGATATTCCGTACTGGTGCACGAGATCATGTACCCGCGCCGGCAATCGTTGCACACGCCGCAGCCCGAAATGTGATACACAATCACGCGGTCGCCGGCCTTGAAGCGGCGGCAGCCCGGACCGGTCTCGACAATCAGCCCGGCTGGTTCATGACCCGCAATTACGCCCTGGTAACCCTCTGGCCCTTTGCCCAGATGCTCGTGATAAATGGCGCGAATATCGGAACCGCAGATAGTAGATGCCTTGACTTCGATCAGCACCTCGCCGTACCCCGGCGCCGGAACCTCTACTTCTTTCATCTCTACCGTGCTGTTTCCCGGAAGATATGCCGCTTTCATGGTGTTGCGCATTGCTGCTTGCTCCTCATTCTCGGGCCGCTTCAAGATGGTTGAATTCTCCCCGGCCCACTCCTTCATGCCGGCGTAATCACTCCGTTCACATCCCACAGATCTTCCCATGACTGGTTGTCCTTCCACAGAAAGACCTGTCCCTTGATCAAACGGCAGTTGCGGTCAATTCTCTCAATCGCGCCCATGTCTTCGGCGCTGAGCGGCTCACCAACCACGCCCAGCAAGTTGCCCAATATATTGCGCCGATTGGCTGAAAACGGGATCGGAACCTGGCCGCGCTGCACTGCCCACTTGATGCACACCACTGCGGGGTGCACGCCAATCCGCCGCGCAATCTCCACGATCACCGGATCCTCAGTCGGCGAGGTATCTTCAGGAGTGCGGTCTCGCTCTGGCCGGCCCGGCGAGCCAATGGGCGAGTAGCCGATGGGCTGAACTCCCTTCTCCACCAGGTAACGGAAAAACTCCGTCTGCTGAAAGTGCGGATGCAGTTCCATTTCATTGGCTGCGGGCTTGATGCGCGCGTCACGCAGAAGTAGCTCCATCTTGGGAATAGTCATGTTCGAGCTGCCTATGTGGCGCACCAACCCCCGATCCACCAACTCCTCCATCTTGCGCCATGTGCGCATGTAATTCTCATGAATGTAGGGAATGGCATGGGGGTTGCGCGCACTCACGTCGCAGCCCGGAGGATGATGGTTGGGAAACGGCCAGTGGACCAGAAAGAGGTCGAGGTATCCGGCCTGAAGATCGGCCAACGACTTTTCGCACGACGCGATCACGTCGTCTTCGCCGTGCATGTCGTTCCACAGCTTTGAGGTGATCCACAGTTCTTCCCGTCGAACGCCTTTTTCCAGTAGCTTCTTGATCGATTCGCCGATCTTGTCTTCGTTTCCGTACACCCTGGCGCAATCGAAATGCCTATATCCCACTGAAGCGGCATATAAAACTGCCTCGGCGACCGCGTCGTGCGATACGTGGTCTGAGCCAAAGGTTCCCAGGCCAATAGCGGGCATTCGCGCGCCCGAACTCAACACCCGGAATGGAACAGTCGCAGGGTCTACTCCCACGGCTCGCTGGTCGGCAATATCATTTGCAGATTGCATCACTTTTCGGCTCCGTAATCGATAACTTAAACCATAACATCCCAGCCAATAGCCGACAAGCACGCCAGCCGGTGGCGCAAAAGGACGCTAGCCCGGTACATCGGCGTAGGAAGCCGGCACAGATTCCTTCGCCAGTCCGGAAGGGCGCCCCAGTGCGCTGAACCCACGCAGCAAAGCAATGCACTAGACTGAAATGGCAATTCAGATGACCAACCGGGACCTCCGCATCCGGGCAAGCTTCAGCAAGAAAGGTGAACGCCATGGCCGTGCGAATGAAAGACATAGCAACAGAGCTGGGTCTATCGGTCGTGACGGTCTCAAAGGTGCTCAGGAACCACCCCGACATCGGCGAGGAGACCCGCAAACGCGTCCTCAAGCGAATGAAGGAGTTGGACTATCAGCCCAACTTCGCCGCGCGGTCACTCATCACCGGGCATAGCTGGTCGATTGGCCTCGTTGTGCCTGACTTGCTGCACCCATTTTTCGCGCAAATTGCCAAGGCCATCTCGGGCGAAATCCGCAGCCGCGGCTATTGCCTGCTCATCTCCTCCTCCGACGAGGACCCACAGGTTGAGGAACAGGAGATCAGGCAACTGGTCGCCCGGCGCGTGGATGCGCTGCTGATCGCTTCGGCGCGCTCATCGCCGGCAAGCTTCAAGTTTCTCGACGACCAGAAGGTGCCCTACATTCTGCTTGACCGCCAAATCGACGGCCTGAACGCGAACTTCATCGGGGTCAACGATGTTGAAGCTGGCCTCATCGCCACTCGCCACCTGATTGAGCAGGGGTGCAGGCGCATTGCGCACATTCGCGGACCAGAGGTAAGCACCGCGCGGGGCCGGTTGCAGGGCTACCGGCAGGCACTCGCCGAGTTCAAAGGCCGTCCCTTGCCGGAGCAGATTGTTTCTTTGGGCAGTTCAGGAGATCACCGCGGCGAAAAGGGCGGCTACACGGCCGCCATGAAACTGCTTCAGGCCAAGACTCGACCCGACGCAATCTTCTGCTTCAACGATCCTTCGGCGCTGGGCGCCATCCGAGCGATCGATGAGGCCGGGCTTCGCATTCCGAACGACATTGCGGTGGTTGGATGCGGAAACCTGCCTTACAACGATATGTTGCGGGTGCCACTTACCTCAGTCGACCAGGAAAGCGAGAGCATCGGCAAACTCGCCGCAACATTCGCTCTCAAGCTGGCCGACAACAAATCCAGTCCGCCAAAGCCAAAGTTGATCAACCCTCATATCGTGGTGCGAGCCTCCAGCCTGCGGAAGCGGCCTAAAGCGTAGTCGCTCTCTCAAGCAGTTTTCCATAGCCTCTCCAGTACGGCGCCCCGCCGTCGATTCCTGAGCTGGTACCGCGACTCCCACGCCGGTCAAATTGCAGACGGCGGATGGCAGTTCAGACTACAATTTCATTCGTAGAACCCGAAACGTTTCAACCCGCGGGCTCGTCCTGCGGCAGAAACAACTTCCCCTTGGTAGACCACTCCGCAATGCTTTCTAGGCCTTCGTCGACGCACGTCACAAATGGCGGCCTGCACTCTCGATGGCGCATGCTCACAAGTCATGCGCAGCGCTCTTTGCTGCTGGTCGTGGCTGCTCTGTTGCTGGCTTCGCTCAGCCGGGCGCAGGACCCGTCCCCAGGATTCGACGACCTGGCCCGGCAGGCGGCCGCGGCCCGGGATCAGCAAAATATTCCCCTCGCCACGGAGCTCTATGGCAAAGCTCTCCAGCTTAACCCCAACTGGGCTGAGGGTTGGTGGAACCTTGGCCTCATCAACTACACCGTCGATCTATATCCGCAAGCCATTGACGCGCTCAATCATCTGCTCATGCTTGATCCCCATGCCGTTCCGGCGCTGGCCATTCGCGGATTGAGCGAGTTCGATACCGGCGACTATACCGGCTCGCTCAAAGATCTTGAGCTGGCAATGCAACACGGTGCGGCCAACGATAAGGACCACGAACAGATCCTTAGGTATCACCTGGGCTTGCTGCTCACCCGCGCGGGTCGCTATTGGGACGCGCTCTCGCAGTACAGAACCCTGGCTGGCGAGCACTTCGACTCTCCGGACTTTGAGGTTGCCCTTGGCCTGGCAGGAATGCGGATTCCGAGCCTGCCCGCGGATTTGAATGCGCACGATACCGAGCTCGCCGGGGCTTTGGGAAAAGCCGCCTATGCATTTCTCGTCGATGACAGCGATGCCGCGGACGCCCAGTTCAATGACCTGTTTGCGCGCTATCCCACTGCGCCCAATCTGCATTACTTCTACGGATTTCTGCTCTTCCCGCACGATCGCGACATGGCCGTGGAACAATTCCAGAGAGAGATCGCGATCAATCCGTCAAACCAACTGGATACGGGAATGCTGGCCTTCACACTGATGTACATCGGCAGATACAAAGAAGCGTTGCCGATGGCCCAACAAGCGCTGGATGAGGAGCCAGGATTGGTAATTGCCCAGCTTGCCATGGGCCGTTCGTTGATTGAAACGGGTGATGAAAAGCGCGGAGTGGAAATCATAAACAAGATCCTCGAGCGCGATCCTAATAATCTTGAGGCGCATATGGGGCTGGCTGCCGCCTATTCCCTGGACGGAAGAAAAGAGGACGCATATCGTGAGCGCATGGTCTGCCTTGGCCTGGGCAAGTAGGGTTCGTGCCTGCGCCGGCGCTAAGATTGGAACGCTCGCGGGCGCGGCGCTTGTCATTTCGGCGCTCGCTCCCGCTGCGGCCCAGCATGCTCCATCGCCCGCGCCTGCAGTCGCTTGTGCGAACTGCCATCAACGCGTTGCAGATCTCTACGCTCATTCGCCCATGCGGAATGCCATGACCGAAGAGGGCACCGATCCCAGCCTCGATGCTCATCCCAACTTGAGCGCGCAAAAGAACGGCTACACCTACACCGTCCGGACCAGGAACGGCAAGAGCACCTACACCGTGTCAGACGGGACGGGCTCGATCAGCCTTCCCATCCGATGGAGCCTGGGCATGCGCTCGCTGACCTTTGTGCTTGAAAAGGATGGCCGCTACTATGAGAGCCTGATGAGCTATTTCCATCAGGACCATAGCCTGGCCACCACGCCCGGCGATGAAAGTATTACGCCCCACACGCTCACTGAGGCCATGGGCCGCCAGCTCTCTTATTGGGAAGTGCGCAATTGTTTTACCTGCCATGCGTCGGGCTACCATCCGGATGAGAAGCTGGATGGACAGAAGCTGACTCCCGGCCTGAATTGCGAGCGGTGCCATGAGGGCGCCGTGGAGCACATGGCAGACGCCGAACGCAAAGACCTGACTTCACTTCCCGACTCGCTTGACGAGATGAACGCCGGAGAGACCTCGGAGTTCTGCGGAAAATGCCATCGCACATGGGATAGAGTTATGCGCGAAGGCTGGCGTGGACCCCCGACAGTGCGTTTCCAGCCCTATCGCATCGCGGACAGCAGGTGCTTCGACGCGAAAGACAAACGCATCAGTTGCCTGGCCTGCCACGATCCCCACCAGGAGGCCAACCAGAGCCCATCCTTCTACGATGCGAAGTGTCTCGCTTGCCACTCGGGCGCAAATACGGCGCGGACTTCATCGGCTTCGGCAACTTCAGCAGTTGAAGCGCCCAAGACCTGCCCCGTGGCAAAAGAGAACTGTGTAAGCTGCCACATGCCAAAGATCGCCGTGGCGGGCGGCCATGCCATCTACACCGATCACCAAATCCGGATCGCGCGTCCCGGAGATCCGTACCCAAACTAGTCGCGATTAAAATTTTTTGCCTGGGATTGAGCCTGGGAACAATGGCGATTGTTATTGCCGTTCGCTAACATTGCTGAGTATGGCATCTTCGAACCCAATATTAATTGACATTCCGATGCCAATCCGCACGCCTCGCCTGGTTATCAGGCCCAAACAGGCGGGCGATGGGGCAACTACGGCTGCTGCGGTTGCTGAGACCTGGGACGAACTGCACAAGTGGATGCGATGGGCAGAATATCGAGATGCAATCACAGCCGAATCAATGGAGATCAGAAATCGGCAGGTAATGGCCAACTTTATCCTTCGTCAGGGCATAGAGCTGATTGGAGTCGAGGCCGCAACCGGCGCAGCCGTCATTTGGTGCGGCTTTCATGACATCGACTGGCAGGGGCGCCAATGCGACACCGGGTACTGGGTGCGCAAGAGCGCCCAAAGCCAGGGGTTCGCGACCGAGGCAGCAAACGCATTGGTGCGTTATGCCTTTGGTGCTCTCGGGATGCGGCGAGTCGGTCTCACCCACTCAGGCGGTAATGAGCCCAGCCGGCGCATTGCCGAAAGACTTGGCTTTTCACTCGAGGGTATACAGAAGGGTGCGAATATACTTCCGGGAGGCAAGTGCGCGGACAGGTTCTGCTACGCTCGGTTCGATGTTGCCGGTCTGCCGGACCTGGAGGTGCAGTGGCGCCCATAGGAGTCTCGCGATAGTCTGCTGTCCCTGGCGTCAAAGCTCGTTGTCGTCCGCGTTCCGCACCGATCTCTCTTTCTGCATTGCGTAGAGCACCGGGACCAGGATCAGAACGTGGATCGCGGAGGTGACCATTCCGCCCACGATGGGCGCGGCAATCGGCTTCATCACATCTGATCCGACGCCAGTCATCCACAGAATTGGAATCAGGCTGGCGAGCACCGCCGTCACCGTCATCAGTTTGGGCCGCAACCGCCGCACTGCGCCTTCAATGACTGCGGATTCTATCTCTTCACGTGTCATGCCGTTGGAGTTGGACGCCCGCTTGTCGAAAGCCTCGTGCAGATAGATCACCATTACGACTCCGGTTTCAACAGCAATTCCAAACAACGCGATATAGCCAACCCACACTGCAACGCTGAAGTTGTAATGCAGAATCCATTGCAGCAATAAACCGCCGGTCAGAGCGTAGAGAGTCGGGAAAATGAGGATGAGCGCTTCGCGCACCGAGTGGAAAGTGAGATAAAGCAGCACGAAGATGAGAAAGAACACCACGGGCAAAATGAGTTTGAGGCGTTCTCGCGCGCGCATCTGGAATTCGTACTCGCCGGACCACTGATAAACGCAACCCTGCGGTAGTTGGAGGTGAGTGCGCAATTGCTGCGTGGCCTGATTCACAAATCCGCCATAGTCGGAGTTGTTGAGATCGATGTAGATGTATCCGGTGAGCAGGCCTTCTTCGTCGCGAATCATGGCCGGACCGCGCGAGTAAGAAATATCTGCCACTTGTCCAAGCGGAACCTGGGCGCCCGAGGGTGTTGCCAGCAGCACGTCGCGCATTCGCTCGATGCTGTTGCGAAAATCGTTGGAGTATCGCACATTGATGGGAAAGCGATTTCGGCCCTCGATATTCTGCGCGATGTTTTCGCCGCCTATGCCGGATGCGACCGCTGTTTGCACGTCGGCCACTGAGAGACCATATCGCGCCGCCTCGGCCCGGTTCACGTCTACATCGATGTAGAAACCCTGCGAGATGCGTTCCGCGTAGACCGATCGCACCTGCGGCATGGAGGCAAGCGCGTTCTGAATTTGCGCGGCAGACGCTTCAATCGCCTCAACAGATGGGCCCTGCACCTTCATGCCGAGAGGCGTCTTGATGCCGGTGAGTTCCATGTCGAGCCGGCTTTCGACAGGCATGGTCCAGGTATTGGTGATGCCGGGATATTGAAGTTTCTTGTCCATCTCCCCTACCAGCGCATCGTAGGTCATACCGGCGCGCCACTGATCGCGGGGCCTGAGCGTGACGGTGGTGTCGAACATGTCGAGCGGCGCATTGTCGGTCGCGCTGTCAGACCGGCCCACGGTACCGAAAACTCGCTCCACCTCAGGAAAACTACGTAGCGTGCGATCCTGCGCCTCCATCAGGGTCTTGGCCTGCTCAATGGCGATGCCCGGAAGAGCGCTTGGCATGTAGAGCGCGGATCCTTCATAAAGCGGAGGCATGAACTGGCTTCCCAGTCTGAAAGCCAGCGGTACGGTGAAGATGAGGAAGAGGAGATTGAGACATATGGTCGCGGTGCGATGGCGCAGGCACCAGCGCAGCACCGGCAGGTAAACCGCCTGTGTCGCGCACGAAATCGGGTTCGCGCTTTCCGGGCGCAGTTTGCCGCGAATCAGCATCGTCATCAGCGCGGGAACCAGGGTGATTGCCAGAAGCGAGGAGCAGCCGACGGCAAGGGTCTTGGTCCAGGCCAATGGCCGGAACATTCGCCCTTCCTGTTCTTCAAGCAGAAATACGGGAAGAAACGAAATGACGATGATAAGCAGAGAGAAAAAGATTGCCGGACCGACCTGTTTGGCTGCGTCGATGAGGATGGTGTGACGCTCGGCGGCCGAGACTGGTTCGGGATCGCGCTCCTGGCGCTCCGCAAGCCGGCGGTGGCCGTTCTCGACCATCACGATCGCAGCATCAACTAACACGCCGATGGCCAGCGCCAGCCCACCGAGAGACATAATGTTTGAACTCACACCCAGCAGGTACATGGGCAGGAATGAGATAAGTACCGCAATGGGCAAAGTGACGATGGCAATGAGGGCCGAACGGAAGTGAAGCAAAAAAACGATAATCACCACGCTGACGATCAGTGCTTCTTCAAGCAGGCTGTGTTGAAGTGTCGCGATGGAGGCATGGATGAGCGAGGAACGATCGTAGCCAGCGATGATTTGGACGCCCGGCGGCAGGGACGAGGCGAGCTGTTTGATCTTGCTCTCCACGCCGCGAATGACATTCAGTGCGTTCATGCCTTGCCGCATGACCACGATGCCCCCCACCGTTTCGCCTTCCCCGTTCCATTCAGCCGCGCCCTCGCGGATATCGGGACCAAAGGTGACTTGTCCGAGGTCGCGGAGCAGCACGGGCGCTCCGTCCTTGCTGCCCACCGAAACTGTTTCAAGATCGCTGAGCGAGCGCAGATAGCCGAGTCCGCGGATCATGTAGCGCGCGCCATTCAGGTCGATCACGCGCCCACCCACTTCGTTGGAACTCTTCTGCACGCGATCGATGACCACCGAAAGTGGAATGTTATAGGACAGCAACTTTTGCGGATCGAGCTGGACCTGGTACTGCTGCACATATCCGCCGATAGTGGCGACTTCGGCCACGCCCGGCACTGTTTCAAGCTGATAACGAAGCTGCCAGTCCTGCAGAGTGCGAAGATCGGCGAGACTATGCGTGTGAGTCTTGTCGACGATTGCATATTCGTAAATCCAGCCCGCGCCCGTGGCGTCGGGGCCTATCACCGGATGCACCTGGGCCGGCAAACGTCCGGCAAGCTGTTGCAGGTACTCGATCACGCGCGACCGCGCCCAGTAAATGTCGGTCCCATCCTGGAACAGAACATAAACATAGGAGTCGCCAAACATGGTCTGGCCGCGGACGGCCTTCACGTGGGGCGCAGCAAGCAGGCTGGTAACGATGGGGTACGTGACCTGGTCTTCGATAAGGTCAGGCGGTTCGCCCGGCCAGTTGGTGTGCACAACCACCTGCACATCTGAGATGTCGGGCAGCGCGTCGAGGGGGATGCGGCCGAGGCTCCATACGCCGGCCAGAGTGAGCAACAGAACTGTCGCGAAGACCAGGAATCGATTGCGTGCGCAGAGGTCGATCAGGCGGGCCAGCATCTACATGCCGCCTTCTGCGTGCACGGTGAGTTGCTTCACGGCCAATTGTTGCCCGTTCTGCCTCACCCGCACGGTGACCTGGTAGCTGCCGCCAAATGGGAGCGAAAGCAATCCGCGATAGACTCCGGATCCGCTTTCGCGGAGATTGGCCAGGGCGTTAACCGCGGCCATATTCATCTCGGGCATTGCCGGCATGAAAAACAGCACGCTCACATCAGCCTGCGTCAGCGGCGTGCCGTCTTCACGGGTAAGCTTGACTATCAACTTGTTATCCGAGCCCCTGCGCGGCGGTGCGGGATCGGTTGCAAAGTCGATGTGCAAAGCAGGCGCGGACGCAGCAGTTTGCTGCGGCGAAGCGGAGGCAGCGGCGCCCGCGCCGGCCTCGAGCTGACTTTCAGAATCGATGAGGAAATTGGCCGAAGTGACGATGCGATCGTTCGGCGCTAGGCCCTTGGTGACTACAAATAAATCACCAACGCGTTCGCCAACCGAGATCTCTCTTGGCTCCAGGTTTCCATTGCCGCGATCGAGAAATGCAATTTGCCGCAGACCGGTTTGAAACACCGCCGACGCCGGAACCACGAGCTTGCGGCCGAGGTTCGATTTCAAATCCACGTTCACAAACATTCCGGGTTTGAGCTTTAGATCGGCGTTCATCACATCCAGGCGTACCTTCACGGTTCGCGTGGTTGCGTCCACCTGGGGAAGAATACTTTCGATCTTGGCGTGGAAGACCTGGCCCGGGTAACTGTCGACCGTGATTGCGGCCGTTTCGCCCTCGTGAACCTGGCCAATCTCGTTCTGATAGATCTGGGCGTTCACCCAAACTTGCGACAAGTCGGCAATGGCGTAAAGCCGCGTGGAAAGATCGGCGTACATATTGGGCAGAGCGTTGCGCTCCACAATGTATCCCGTGACCGGGGAGCTGATGGTCATATCCGCCGTCGGCTGGCCGGTCTGTTCGAGTCTCGTAATCTCCTCTTCAGGGATTGCCCATTGGCGAAGCCGGTCCTCGGCCGCGCTGCCCATTGAAACCGCACCCTCCTTCACACCGTCAACGCTGCTGCCGCGCAATTGATACTGGCTTTTTTGCGCCAGCAAAAACTCCTTTTGCGTTTGCAACAGGTCGGGGCTGTACACCGTGAAGAGCGGATCGCCCTTGTGCACAAACAGATAAGTAGCATTGGCAAACACCTGCCGGATGTAGCCGGGGAAGCGTATCTGCACATACGTAATGAGGCGTTCGTTGACATCGACCGTTCCGGTGGCGCGAAGGTCGTCAGTCAAATCGCGATATTCCACTGCGCCGGTCTTTACGCCGATGCTCTGCATTTTCTCTGGCGACAACTGCAAAGCGGCCAATGGCGCATCCGTAGGCGTTTGCATTTGCTGCGTCGACGCTTGCGGCGTGGCATCGGGACCCGTTGCCACAGGCTCAATGGAATCGGCCTTCGGAACGGGAGACTGAGGATTGTGGTCGTGAAGCACCAGGATCGCCGCGACCACCGCGAGAATCGCCAACCAAACAAGAGAGGTACGCACAACGTATTTATTCATCGCAGCTTCTCTCCTGTAAGCGTTTCGAGATGCGCCAATGACGTTTCATGTTCAAGAATGGCTTGCAGGTAATCGTCTTCAAATGTGAGCTCGTTCAAGAACGCTTGAATTACTGCGCCGAATTTTTCCTGCGCGGTCTGATATGCGGCGAGCTTCGAATCGTAAAGTGCTTTCGACTGAGGAATAAGCCCGTCCTTGCACTCCCGCATCAGTTCTTCGCTGCTGATGACGAAGGTGTATTGCCGTTCGACCTCGGCAAGCTGTCGCAAACGGTCCTCGCTCTGCTCGGATCGGGAACTGTAAAGAATTTCAGCCGCCTGACCGGCTTCGGATCCCGAAGGCGCGGCGCTCGTATGAGCGACGAGCAGATAGTTGTCTGGATCGTCGACACCGGTGTGGCGAAGCATAAATCCAATCGTGGAGTCAGGCTCGACACCATGCTTGATTGAATCGAGCCGCGAAGATTCCGCATCAATGATGGCGCGATCGGCGATCAATGTTGGGTTCTGTTTGCCGGCCGCCGCCAATAACTCGCTCACCGATTGATTCAGCTTGGATAGAGTTGTCGGCTCTGGGACAATTTCAGGCGAGTCGGGCTCGCGATGCAGCAGGCCCTTCAGCTCCGCCTCCAATCCTCCCACTTCTTCGTGGTGCAAAGTGGTCTCGCGCAAGATTTTAGTGCGCTCGATCTGCGCCTCGATCACGTCGGATTGGCTGCCCAGCCCACGGCCGTACTTCGATAGCTGAGTCTGGATCAGGGCTGAAAGGTCATCCTCACCGCGTTCGTCCAGATCGTACATCTGGAAGAGGTACGCGAGCCTGAGGTAGATGGTCTTCACGCGGTCCGCAATTCCGGCGCGAAGCGTGTCAATTTGCGCGCGTTGCGTGGCGGCCTCAAGCTCGGAGGTTGCGGCGGGTGACTCACTTGGATTCGCTGCAGGAGTTCCGGCAGCCGGCTGCGACCGCAGCTCCGCAGCGCGCCACGTGTGCTCGGCGGCGGCAATCTCAGTATTGTTGTTCTCAGCCTCAATTAACAAGTCGGCGAGAGGAGTTGGCCCTGAATGCCCACCACCACCTCCGTTTTGCGCAACGATCGGCGGCGCTCCTGTATAAACAAGAGCCGAAGCAAGCACGACGCATTGAAACACGAATTGTGGTCGGGACATCATTTGATCGTGGCGACGGATTTGTCGCCAGGCACAGGAATTGGTTTTCGGTCGAGCTTGGTGTAGTCGGTTGCAAATTCCTTGATGAGCAAGTACTGATTTTTGCCGACCGCGGTGAAATGCTGATGCGTATCGGATGTGGGCCACCAGATGTCGACGCTTAGAATGCGAGCGCCATGGCCGAGACCGATATGTTGCTCTGTTGGATTGCCACCAAACGAACTTCCGTACCCGACTGTGCGGACAATCGTATGCGCGTCGCCTCCGTCATTCTGAACTGTGACGGTGATACTGGCGCCGAACGCGGCCCGATTGGTCTTGACGCCGGCCAGCCTGATGTTAACCCAGTCGTTATCGTTGCCCGGGTTGTGGAAGAATCGCAGAGCGTGTTTATCGCCTGGAATTGCTCCACCACAATTCGCAACGATATCCTCGTGTCCGCTGCGGAATACATCGGCAAATGCAATGCCATGGCCTTTATGCAGGTCGCCGGTGCCGGATGAATCCGAGATGTCGGTAAACTTCTTTCCCCCATCATTCTTCAGCAGCACATGGGGCATGATCGAAGCATACGAAGGCATTCCCATACCCATGTAAATATCGAGGAAACCATCGTTGTCCACATCGCCGAAGTTGGCGCCCATGGGGATGTACGCCTTATTTAAACCCACCTTCGCTGTTACGTCTTCAAATGTCCCGTTGTGAAGGTTCCTGTATAACTTGGCGGTGTTCACCTGGAACGGTAGATTCATGTAACTGCGGACAACCTGATCGATGAAGAAGCCGGGGTAGGAGGTCACAAACAGGTCGGGCCAACCATCGTTGTCATAGTCAAAGAACCAGGTAGGAAAGCCGTCGCCCGGCGCTTGCACTCCTGCCTGGCGTGCAATCTCTGTGAATGTATTGTCGTGGTTGTTGTGATACAGAAAGTTTGCTCCGTCAAGGTTGGAGACATAGAAATCAACGTACCCGTCATGGTCGTAGTCTGATGCAGTAACGCCTTTGCTCCATTGAGTTCTGTCAACGCCCGACTTATGCGAGATATCTTCGAATGTTCCATCGCCGCGGTTACGGAAAAGCTGACTCGGAGATCTTTCGTTTGCAATAAACAGATCGAGATTGCCGTCGTTGTCAATGTCGGCCCACGCGGCAGACTGCGTCGCGGTAACCGTGCCGCCTAATCCGCTTTGCTCGGTTACATCGGTGAACGTTCCGTCGCAGTTGTTGCGCAGCAGGGACTTCCTCATGGGGAATTCCCATCCGCCGCGGAGCACCAGCAGGTCCATGCATCCGTCGTTGTTGTAATCGGCCTGGACGATGTTCAATCCGCCTAATTGATCGGATAAGCCCGCCTGAACGGATCGATCGGTGAAGGTTCCATCGCCGTTGTTGTGATAGAAGTGCAAGGGCTCGCACGCATCCATGCTCGAAGCGACGATATCGAGCAATCCGTTGTTTTCAAAATCGTCGATGACCACGCCTCCGGCCATCAGGAATGGATTGACCCCGGCCGCCGCGGCGATATCTTTGAATCGTCCTATGCCTTCCGTTGACTGAAATACGCTCGGCGGAATGAGTTGATCCGGCGGCACTTTGCCGGGATACTCTCCCAGCATTGCATAGGCAACGTTCAACAGCCACCGCACCTGGTAATCGTCAGGATCCTCAGAAAACGACTGGCTGAAGTACTGAATTGCCGATCGCACGTTCTCCTGTTTCTCGAAATGCGGGTTTCCGGGGGCGGGAGGGAATATTCCTAAATCGCCAGCGCTCCGATAGACGCCATTCTCCATTTCGGCAAGATGAAGGTAATCGGTGGCGATAAAATTCCGCACAAGGTAAACAGCCTTGGCTCCACGCACTCCCTTCTGGGCCAATGCGTAGGCCTGCTTCAGTTGTTCGATCGACTCCTCCATTTGACCGTTATAGGCATACAACTCCGCCAGGTCCGACCGATCGGTGAGGATTTGGCCCGCATCCCTCTGGGCGTTCCCAGGGGCAGATAGACGCGCCTGCAGCGATGCGATCGCGTCAGAAACAGATCGCTTTCGCAATTCGCATATCTGGTGGAGATCGCGGTCCCACCCTTCCGGCTTTGAAGCCTGAAGGAGCAGCTTGTCGGTGCTTACGAGTCCCGCAATGTCGATGCTTCTGTGAATGGTTTCGTCACTGAAAAGCGCGCGAATCGGGCTGAGGTCGAGGTCGTGAGTCTTGGGCGCTATCGGAAAAACAGTGAGAATGGAGTATCCACTTTCGGTGCGAATCGGGTTGGAAAACTGGCCAGCTTTAAGACCAGTCGCCGCATCCCTGAGTTCCGGAGAAAGTTGTATCGGACTCAAACGGCCAAGGTAGCCGCCATCATTCGCAGTCTGGTCGGTGGAGACTTCCTTGGCGAGCACACCAAAATCAGTTCCTGCCTTCAGTTTGGCGACCACGGTCTGCGCCTGCGCCAGCGTAGGCACAACAATGATGCCAAGCTCAACGTTTGGCGAGCCGCTTCCAGTCTGTGCCCAGACCGCCTGAGGCGGCGACAGCAGAATAAATGCACCCAGGGCGAGCGCCAACGCGGCAACCAGGAGGGACGATTTCATCACCAGTCGTGCCTCCTGAATCATTTCGTTGGGCATCCTTCCCGAAGTGTCTTCAATGCGCTGCAAACCCGGCAACACGCAGCATTACATTCTCCCGAAATGGTGGGCGCAATTGGCATAGTGCCATTCCTTCTCCTGAAGAAGTCCAATGGTGCCCGGAAGAAGGTGAGTGATCGAGTCAATTTTACGCCCCGGCAGCGCGGGCTTTCCAGGCTTGGCAAAGCTAACCAATCGAGACCTGTCCTACCCCGTTCAGGCCCGGAATTGCGGGTAGCTTGAAAAACGGAAGAAAGCTTCTCTAAACGAATCGAAGCGTCTAAGCTCAATAGTAAGAGGCTTCGTTTTCCCAGATGATAAAGATCTTGATCTCCACTATTGTGCTGGAGACGTGCGCCACATTATGCGGGCAATCGCCAGCCGAATTGCCCAACTTCGTCGACATCAGTCAATCGGCGGGCCTCTCGGTCCCTAACATCTCCACAGCCGACAAGAAGTACATGATTGAATCGATGAGCGGGGGCGTTGGTTTTATCGATTGCGACAACGACGGCAAACTCGACATCGTCACGGTGAACGGATCGTCGGTGGACCGGTACAAGGCGGGTGGAGACCTGCTGATCACGCTGTACCATCAGGAACCCGGACTGAAATTCAAAGACATCACTCTCGAAGCGGGCTTGACCCGCAAGGGCTGGGGAATGGGGGTCGCGGTCGCGGATTACGACAACGACGGCTGGCAGGACATCTACGTAACCGGGTACGGCGGCTCGGTGCTCTACCGCAACAAGGGCAACTGCAAGTTTGAAGACGTGACCGCCCAGGCAGGTGTGGCTGCGGACGGCTTTCCAACCGGCGCGGCCTGGGGAGATTATGACCGCGATGGACTTGTGGACCTGTTCGTATCGCGCTACACGCACATCGATGTTGGGCGGTACGGCCCCAACGATCCCTGGTGCGCATTTTTGGGCATAAAGGTCTTCTGTGGGCCTTGGGGATTTGGCGGTGAAACCGACCTGCTGTTCCACAACAAGGGGAACGGCCAATTCGAAGACGTATCGAAGAAAGCCGGCGTCAGCAACGATGAACATCGGCACGGTATGCAGGCCGTCTGGAGCGACTTTGAAAATGATGGCTGGCCTGACTTATACGTTGCGAACGACCGCGGCGGTAATTATTTCTACCACAACAAGCGTGATGGAACATTCGAAGAAACGGGCGTAATTTCCGGTACTTCTTTTAATAGAGCTGCTGGTGAAATGGGCTCAATGGGAGTGGCCGCCGCCGATTTTCTGCACAACGGAAATCTGGGCATTTTCGTGACCAACTTCCAGCAAGAGTCCGACGTGCTTTTCCGCAACCTTGGGGACCTTGGATTTGAAGATGTCAGCACGCCGGCGGGAATCAGGCAGGCAACTTTTCCGTATGTGGGATGGGGTACTGGTTTCGTCGATTTCACCAATAGTGGCTGGGACGATCTAATGGTCGCAAACGGCCATATCTACCCGCAGATCGACGAGGGGCACCTCGGATACTCATATCTCGAGCCGTTGCTGCTCTTTCACAACGATCGCAACGGCACATTTCGAAACGTTACGAGCCTTACATCGCTGGACAAATTGCCACTGCAATCTCGGCGCGGAATGGCCTTCGGCGACATTAACAACGACGGCAAACCCGACGTTCTGATCCTGAATATAGGCGAGCCGCCAACCTTGCTACTAAACTGCTCGAAGAACGAGAGCCATGCGGTGCTACTTAAACTTATCGGTACCAAAAGCAATCGCTCGGCAATCGGCGCTCGTGTGACCGTAACCGCGGGAGACCTCAAGCAAATGAGCGAGGTTCGAAGCGGCGAAAGCTATCTTTCACAAAACGATCTGCGCCAGCATTTCGGATTGGGCAGCCACACCAACATCGATTCGCTCGACATCGACTGGCCGAGCGGGACCAGGCAATCACTGCACGGTTTAGCAGCGGATTTCATTTACACCATCGAGGAAGGAGCTGGCGTCCGCAAAGCCGATCCATTCGCAGCTTTCCCTCAGGCTTGCCAGGACCATCAATCGCCCTCCGATCAAAACCCTCAAAAGAAGTAGCACTGACTGTATTTCACCGGCGGACGGTACTGCTGCCAAGACCAGGAACCGAAGCACGCAACGCGCACCTCATCAGGGATTCTGCTTCGCACTTCACTTTGTCGCGGCAAGAGGTTTGTCGCCGGGAACGGGAATTGGTTTTCGATCGAGCTTGGTATAGTCGGTGGCAAATTCCTTGATCTGCAGAAACTGATCTTTCCCGACCGAGGTGAAATGCTGGCGCGAGTTGGACGCGGGCCACAATATGTCGATACTTAGAATCAGAGCGCCGTGGCCGAGGCCGATGTGCTGCTCCATGGGGTTGTTGCCAAAGGAGCTGCCATATCCCACCGTACGGACGATGGTGCGCGCCGCACCGCCGTCGTTCTGAACTGTGACCGTAATCCTGGCGCCATAGGCGGCCCGGTTGCTCTTGACGCCAACCAGCTTGAGATTGATCCAATCATTGTCGTTGCCGGGATTGTGGAAGAACCGCAGCGTGTGCGCGTCTCCAAAAGTCGCGCCGCCAAAGTTCGCGACGATGTCTTCGTGTCCCGTCCTGAAAATATCGGCGAACGTGATTCCATGCCCCTTGTGCAGGTCGCCCGTACCTGAAGACTCAGTAATATCTGAAAACTTCTTTCCCCCATCGTTCTTCAGCAGCACATGAGGCATCATCGATCCGTAGGAGGGCGATCCCATACCCAGGTAGATATCGAGGAATCCATCGTTGTCTACGTCGCCGAAGTTTGCGCCCATGGGCAGGAACACCGTATCGAGGTCCACGTCGGCGGTAACGTCTTTGAAGGTTCCGTTACGCATGTTCTTGTAGAGCTTGATGGTGTCGCTCTGGGAGGGCAGATGCATGTAGCTGCGAACGATCTGGTCGATGGAGTAGCCCGGATACGCTCCCACGTACAAATCGGGCCATCCATCGTTGTCGTAGTCAAAGAACCACGTGGTAAAGCCGACTCCTGGCGCCTGCACGCCGGCCTGGCGGGCGATCTCGGTAAATGTGAGGTCGTGATTATTGTGATACAGCAAGTTCGCGCCATCGAGATTTGAGACATAGAAATCGACATAGCCGTCGTTGTCGAAATCGCCCGCGGCCACTCCCTTGCTCCACTGGGTCTTATCAATTCCCGCCGAATGCGAAATATCTTCAAAGGTTCCATCCCCACGGTTGCGGAAGAGCTGGCTCGGCGAGCGTTCGTTGGCGATGAACAGATCGAGATAGCCGTCATTGTCAATGTCGGCCCAGGCGGCGGAATTCGTTGCAGTGACTGTGTCACCCAGCCCGCTCTGCTGGGTTACATCGGTAAACGTTCCATCGCAGTTGTTGCGCAGCAGCGACTTCCTCATGGGAAATTCCCAGCCGCCGCGAAGCACCAGGATGTCGATGCATCCGTCGTTGTTATAGTCGGTCTCGGTCATGTTCAGACCGCCCAACTGATCGGCGAGCCCCGCCTGAACTGCCCGATCGGTAAACGTTCCATCCCCGTTGTTGTGGTAGAAGTGCATGGGCTCGCACGCGTCCATGCTCGACGTCACGATATCGAGCAGCCCATTATTCTCAAAGTCATCCACCAACACGCCTCCAGCCATGAAGAATGGATTGACGCCGGCTGCCGGGCCAATATCCTTGAATCGCCCAATAGTCTCCGGCGATTGAAAGACGCTGAGGGGAATCAGTTCCGCAGCCGGTACCTTGCCGGGATACTCCCCCAGGTACGCATAAGTTAGATTCAACATCCAGCGCATCTGGTAGTTATCGGGATCATCGTTGAATGCCTGCTCCAGATACTGGATTGCCTGTCTTGCGTTCTCCTGCTTCTCGAAGTGCGGACTCGAAGGCGGCGGCGGAAATATTCCCAGGTCGTTGTTGCTGTGGTAGACGCCGTTCTCCATCTCGGCAAGATGGAAGTACGCAATGCCGATCATCTTGAGCAGGACCGGCGCATTCTGCGGCAGGAGCGATTGGGCCGCCGTGTAAGCCGGCTTCAGTTGCTCGATCGACTCGGCCATCTGGCCGGTAGCTGCATATAGCTGCGCCAAGCCGACGCGCTGCCGTAAGACCTCCGACGGGGACTCCTGCCGTTGGCCCGCATCCACTGAATCGAGCAGGTTTTTCAAAGCGTCGATTGCGCCCCGATCGGATTGTTTGCGCAATTCGCATATTTCATGAAGATCGCGATCCCAACCTTCAGGCTTGGCGTACTGCAGAAGAACCTTGTCAGTTTCACCAAATCCCGAGATGTCGATGCTCTTATGGATTGAGCCCGAGTTGATCAGACCCAGGAGCCGCTGCACATCGAGATCTTTAAGGTTGGGAGTGTCGGCAAAGACCGTGAGGATGGCAAAACCATCATCTGTCTTGACGGGGCTGGAGAACTGGCCCGCCTTTAGGCCGGTGGCCGCGTCTCGTAACGCAGGCGGCAACTCGGCAGGGCTGAGACGGCCCATGTAGCCGCCATCCTTGGCAGTCGGGTCACCGGAAACTTCCTTCGCAAGCACAGCAAAATCAGCTCCAGCCTTCAATTTTGCGAAGGCATTCTGTGCCTGTTCGAGCGTGGGCACAACGATGATGCCGAATTCAACGCTCGGTGAAGCTTCCTGCTGCGCCTGGAGGGGTGGAAAGGCTGAGGGGAGGAAAACTGAAAACACGCCGAACAGCAGCGCGATTGTCATGGTCGCTCGCATGTGCCCCGCGGGTTTCAGCTTCAGAGTCATAATCTTGCCAGTCAGGTAAAGGAAACTAATGATTGATGTTATCTGAGTGGAAGAGCCCTGAGATGTGATCCTGCTTACATTCGGAATGGGATCAAGTGGTTGAAGCAATTGGCCGCTCCTGACCGTGGTATCGCGAATCAAGAGCGGCGAAACTGCCAAAGGCCCTGTTGCCGCGGGGCTCGTATTCCCACTACTTCATTGTTACCGAATACACATTCACCGGTCCCAGAAGTCCTGAGAGCTGAAGCGGCGAATCGGCCTTATAAGGCTTTGAGGTAGTCAAGGTGTACTTTGTGGTCGCGCCTGGCTGCAAATCGCCGATCAGCCGGTTGACCCAGGCATTGATCACCATGATCTTCACTTCATTGGCTCCCGGCTTGAGAGCGGCGGTGGCGTCTACGCGATACGGCGCATGCCACACGATGCCCAGCGATTTGCCATTTACCGTGACTTCCGCGAGGTTCTTAACGTCTCCCAGGTCAATCCAGACATGCGCGCCGTTCTTGAACCAATCGGGGCTTGCGTCGATGGTCTTGGTGTAGGTTCCCGCTCCTGAGAAGTACTTCACGCCCGTGTCCTGGTTGTCACTCCACGACGAAAGCGTGTCGAGCGTGATGGACGCCGGCGCGCCTTTGCCAGGCTGGAAGCTTACAGTCCACGGGCCTTCCACGGTGGCAATCTGCGTCTCGGTTCTCTCTGGCGAGCTGAAAGAAGTTTTCGCTGTGGGCTTGCGGAAGACGACGAACACTGTGCCCCAAGGCTCGAGTGTCAGGGGAACAGTAGTGCGCCCGTCCGCGATCTTGAAGGTTGCTGATTCCGAGCTTCCATTCTCCGCATGCCAAAGCTCGGGCGCCTTGCCGGTTACACGGAAAGTGGCATCGACAGTCGCCGCCTTATCGCTGCGATTGTCGACGAAGTAGAGATCGCCGTCCGCAACTTTGCGGTGAAGAAATTCCAAGCGAGTGTCTGACTCAGGTTTGGTGTATTCAAAGTCCGGCTTCACATTCATTGCCGCGAAAACATCCGCGAGATTCTGCCCTGCGTAGACCGTGCCTTTTCCAACTTTTTGTGTTCCCGTGCCGTCGCCGAACAACTCATTGCTTAGCTTGTTGAACTCCGCCTGATCGTCGGCAAGACTGGGATCGTCAGTCGGCTTCGAACCGGCAACAACGGCGCCTTCCTCCACCAATTTGTGAATTGCGCGCAGTACCGGCAGAGACATGTGCCTGCTGTAAGCGTCTAGTCCGAGTAGCCGGTAGCTCATGCCGCCCGGAGTCTTGATGCGGCCGTCGACAACGCTCAGCGCGTGGATGAGCGCGTCAGCGTTCACGTAGTCGAAACCGTAGCCTGCCGGCACATCGGGCGATTTTTCATTGAAGATTGCGGTCAGGTTTGAATCCTCGCCGTAGAAGTAGATCAGGTCCGCGCCGAAATGTCCCTGCTGAAGCATGAAGCTGGTGCGCGCGATATAGCTGATCCAGGGGCCGGCTTGTTCGGCCCATGTTTCATTGCGATTGAACCATTGCCCGTAAGGCCCAAGCGAGAGTCCGGGGGCTTTGCCGATGAGTGGCTGGTGAGCCGACTCGTGAATCACAAAGCGGTTAATGCCGTTGATGAATTCCTGATCGGCGGTGGGCTTGAGAGTTGCCGGAGACCATGCCCAGGGCGCGGCTGCGGCGGTCATGGATTCAGCGGCGGCAAGGTTTTGCCCATAGATGTGCGCCACCGAGGCTGACTCGCGATCGTCCGCGTTGTAGTCGTACTGCTCATGATTGACCCCGGGGGTCTGCGTCCACATGGCGCTCATGGGCACTTCGTTCCACTTCTTCACTTCCATGCCGTCTGCAATCAGGGCGCGTCCCCCTTCGTGCGACTCGCCATAGTGACCCATGCCGCGCTCATGCAGCACATTTTCCAGCGTGTGGTAGTGCTCTTCGGCCATCAGGTCTGAGAGAGTTTTGCGAAAATCCCAAAGGAACTTGTCGCTCGCTTCGGAACTGACTACAACGCGGCCAGCCAACACCGGCAGCCATGGAGTGGGATCATAGCCGCGTAGCCTGGTGAAATCCGCAATCATGTTATCGGTCCAGTTTTGCGCACCGGCTTCGTAACTGTCGTTGATCACGTAGCGGATGCCGCGCTTGCCCATCATGTCAGGGCCCACGATCTGCTTGTAGCTGTCAAGATACTTTTCGAAGTAGTCTTTTACGTCGGCGCGATTCAGCTTGTCCACTTCAAGGCCGGTGGCCTCAGCGGTGGCGGGATGGTTGGTGGTTCCGATCAGAGAATATCCGAAACGGATTACCACCCATTCGCCCGGCGGCGGAGTCCATTCGAGCGTGCCATCGGATTGCATCTTCGAAGTAAGGTCGATCACCTCGGACGTTTGGATGGCATCGCTCTGCGAAACCGGTGGGGTTGCATATCCGTAGAGGTCGGGCTCAATATCGAATGCTGCCTTTGTTTCAAATTGATTCACCCGCGCACCCGGATGCAGTACAAGTTCGGCGATGCGCACATTCGCTGGCGAAGCCGAATTGGACTCAGCTCTGTCGCGATTGGTTGCCGGCAGTGTCTTGAAGGTTACGCGGAAATACTTCGCCGTCGCCGGTGAGAATTCAATCGTGTTTTCCGGCGCCTCGCTGTGGGGCAGATTCGCCACAACATTGAAGTTCTGACCATCGTCGCTCGCCTCCAATGCCTCGCCATTATTCCCGGTACCCTCGTCACCCCATCGAGGCGGGTTGTCATTGCCCACGACGTACGTGACTGAGCGAATGGTCTGAGGCTGCGGATACTCAAATTGAATCCAGGCCTTTTCGCCTTCCGGCGCCTTGGGCAGCAAAACCGTCTTCACCACATCGCCATCGCTCAAGAGCGCGCTATCGATAGTGCCGCTGCTCCAGGTAATCTTCGGTTGGATCGCATCGGCTGCCGCCTCGCTTGACGGTACCTTGTAGGCCACAACTTTTGAATCCGCGTAGAACACGGGGCTCTTCGAGGAATCTCTCCAAAACCCTTCATTCGTTCGCAGATTCTGGAACAAGCCTGTCTCTGTTGGCGGGTGGGGCAACGTGCCGGTGAATGGCTTGCCGCCCTCGACATGTGTCTCACTCCACACATACTTCTTCATGCCGTGAGAGGCGGGAACCCAAGGACCGCCGCTTTCGCTCCAGCCCGGCGACCCGGCGATGGCCATTTCCATCCCGAGCTGATCGCCAAGAGTAATCGCATACTTGAACGCGTCCTTCCATTCCGGCGTCATGTACGCCAGGCGCTTCGCTACTACCTGGGGCGTGTCAAGTTGGGCGTCGAAGTTCTGGAATCCGCCGATGCCAACCCGGTGCATCCATTCCTCGTCCAGCTTGATGCCGTCCTTCGAGATGTTGCCGTTCATCCAGTGCCACCATACGCGCGGCTTCGCACTCTCGGGCGGATTTTGAAATCCACTCTTGAGTGGATCAGGAGTGCTTTGTGCCCAGCCCGCGCCGAGCGAAACCACCACTACACAACCTGCAGCAAGCAATCTGATGGCAGTCCGTTTCATTGATTCTCCTTGTTAGAGCGCACCAAATCCGTATCTCTGCTGAGCGAGAGACAGTATCTTCCCGTACAGAAATATTGTGCCATCTGGAATACTAGCCCCGCGCGGATCGATGTGGCAACGGGAATTAGACCAGCCACTTCTCGAACCGTGTGTCTTTGCGAGGAGGCTGCGCTGGAAATCGCGCGAATGGCGCCTCAAATCGTTTTCCCGCAATCAACCTCGTCTTCCATTTCGACCGCGGGCATCCACGGCCTCATCAGCATGTGCGGGGGAACACAGACTGCGGTCCTTTCGGGGAGAAATAGTCTCCAGCGGCCCGAGGAAGCATTTGCGGTCGCCGCCAGATTTTCCGGCGCCTGTTCCAGCTTCCCGGTAATTCCGCGCATGTCTTTGATTGCGCTCGAGCGAAAGGAATTCAAATGCTGCATCTTGATACGGGAAATACCGGGTTCATGCTCTTGTGCACCAGCTTGGTGATGCTGATGACGCCCGGTCTGGCTTTCTTTTACGGCGGCCTGGTCGGTCGCAAAAATGTGCTGGCAATCATGATCCAGAGCTTTGTTTCAATGGGCTGGACCACGGTGATCTGGTACGCATACGGTTATTCGCTCTGCTTCAGCGGAGATTGGCACGGGGTGATTGGCGATCTGCATTACGCTTTTCTGCGCAACATCTCGCTCAGTACTCCATCGCCGTCGAATGACAGCATTCCGTTGTTTGTGTTCGTCGCTTACCAGATGATGTTCGCCATCATCACCCCGGCGCTGATCTCCGGTGCGTTCACCAACCGGGTCACCTTCAAAGCCTATATGCTGTTCCTCACCGGTTGGCTCACATTTGTCTATTTCCCGTTTGTCCACATGATATGGGGCGGTGGATTCCTGCAAAGGTGGGGCGTGCTTGATTTCGCCGGCGGAATCGTGGTGCACAACATTGCAGGCATGGCAGCTCTGGCCAGCGTCCTCTATGTGGGCCGGCGGCGCGTATTGGATCGCGGACCGCACAGCGTTCCGCTCGTCGCGCTTGGCACCGGGTTGCTCTGGTTTGGCTGGTATGGTTTCAATTCAGGCAGCGAATTCCGGGTGGATGCCGTAACCGCAACAGCCTTTTTGAACACCGATGTGGCCGCGTCTTTTGCCGCTGTTACCTGGCTGATCGTTGCGTGGCTCAACGAAAAAAAGCCGACCTTCCTGGGCTTGCTCACCGGCGCGGTCGCGGGCCTCGCCACCATTACCCCGGCGGCCGGCTACGTATCGCCTACCACTGCGGTCATCATCGGTATCATCTCCGGAGTGGTTTGCTACTATGCCGTGGCCATGAAGAACAAACTGCATTGGGACGACGCGCTCGATGTCTGGGGTGTGCACGGGGTGGGCGGATTCCTGGGCATCGTCATGCTCGGTGTCTTCGCCGACAAGGCCTTCAATCCCGCCGGGACAAATGGCCTGCTGCAGGGCAACCATGCGTTCTTCTTCAAGCAGCTGGCGGCCACAGTATTCTCTTCGGTGTGGGCGTTCGCCTTTACCTACGGCATGTTGAGGGTTATCGACCTTTTCACACCGGTAAAGGTGACGCAGTCTGAAGAGCAATCCGGGCTGGATAGCTTCGAGTTTGGCGAACAAGCCTATGAAGATGCTTTAGAAGAGGATCTTCCCGAGCCGATAGGCTCAGGGGTCTGAATCCGAAGCAGTTTTTGCGTTGGGGCGGTGCAAGCGCTGCCCCAACCACTCTCACAGCCGGTTCGGTCCCCTTCTATCAAGAATGCTCTGCTCGTGTTCTATGCCACCGAAGAGTGGCCATAGCCCTTGCGCAGAGATCACCTCCGGCCAACAACACTTTGGCCACGGAAGAAATCCGCGTAAGTCATTGATTTGTCAAAGTGGTAGGCGAGGCGGGAATCGAACCCACAACCCCCGGCTTAGAAGGCCGGTGCTCTATCCAATTGAGCTACTCGCCCATAGTTCTATTCTAGCGAAGAAATTGCTCATTATCTTGTGACGATTTGGGCGGGCACTGTCCACGCAACCCCAGCTCGCGCCTGCTACGGCTTCAACTGCAGCCACGTTACCCCGTAGCCGGCCATTGTGATTGTCATGCGCGGCGCCGGAGTGACAGTCACCGGTACCGGCGCGGCGCTCGCGCTGCTCTGGGCGTTGATGCTCAGCTCGCTCGCAGAACTGAAGTTGCCCAAACTCGAAATGTCCACAATCACTGTTCGCGGAGCGCCGCTCCCGTTGTTATCCGACAACGAAGCTACCGCATGGTCGTCCACCATTACTGTCACCGAACCATCCGCATTCTGCGTCGCCAGCGTCTCCACCGAGGTTGTGTCTGTAGCTGAGAGTCCCAGAATGTTTGGCCCCGGCGAAGTCGGCGTGGAAGGATAGATTGTCGCCAGCGCCTGGTCTACCCAATAACTCAGATAGGTATTGCCATTGGGGTCAACCTCGCCGTACTGCTGATCGGCGTCGTAGGACCAGTGATACAGCGCCTGGTTGCCAACCTTGCCCAACTGCGAGAACACATACGGACGCCACGCGGCAAAAAATGCGCTGGTGCCGCGATGGTCGTCCACGAATACCTGGTTGGGATTGCAGGTGCTCATGCCGTTAGGGCCCTCGTAATCGGCATTCACATTGTTTTCAGTCACCCATACCGGCACGTTCGCCAAGTTCGAATTGGTCTGCAATTCCTGGTAGAAGTAACTCACGTTTTGAGCAAACACCGGAACCGTATTCATCAGGGTTTGGTCCGAGTCGCTCTGGTTGCAGGAGCTGTAAAAATGCGTTGAAACAATGTTCACCTGAGAATTCAAGCCGCCGGAACTTGCGGGAGCAAAGAGAACGGGCAACCAGGTCATCGGGTCGCCCCCGTCGCCTGATCCAAGGCCATAGTCAGAAAACTCAATCGCCGAAAACTTGATGGTCGGGTCCACTGCCAGCATGGCCGGGACCACGGCGTTATAAATCGTCACGTACTGCTGAGCGGTAATCCCGTTGCCGTTGGGCTCGTTGAAGATTCCCCACCACGTAATCGGATAATTGCTTGGCGATTTAAAATGCGTCCCGCCCCAGTCGAATCCGCCTTTGTTGTAGTAGCGCACCAAGTTCGCAGCGTAGGCCGCAAAATCGTTCACGTGGTTGGCCACATCCAGTTGCCCGTTGGGATAGCACATCCAGGCCGGCGCCGTGGCAATCTGAAACTCCGGGCTATGATCCCCTGACGCCAGCACTGGCTGCACAGTCTGATCCATGATGGTAAAGTTCCAGTCGCTCGCCGTGCCCGTGTCAGTCGACATGGCCACCCCTTGAGAAACGACCTGCAGACGGATATGCTGCGGACCCATCGCCGTCATCTGGCTCTCCAGCGACGCGGCATTCGAGCCACCGAAATAGTCGCCATCCCATTCCGCCACCTGGAATGAAGTGGCCATGAATTGCTTGAGCACGCCGCCGATTCCCAACGTGGTATCGGATGCGCTGAGCACTTTGGCCACCACAGCGCTCACCAGGGTAAAGTTCGCCATTGCCGTCTGGCTGCCTTCGCTCACTTGAACAACAGCCGGGTAACTCCCAGCCGGCAAAGTGGCGCTGCCCACAAAAGTGATGTTGTAAACGGTGGGGCTGCTACCCACTGCGTACTGCTCGGTGATTCCGGCGGGCAAACCGGCCACATTGATGGTTACGGTTCCAGTCGCCACGTTCAGCGTCACGGCAAGCGAGGCAGGCGTTCCATCCTGGGGAACCACGAGAGATGAAGCCCCCACGCTCGCAGTCAGCGTCACAGGCGGCGTTGAGCTGCTGCCTCCGCCGCAGCCCGCCAATGCGAAACCTAAAAAGCAAAGTCCTGAAAGCGATGCCAGAGACCGATGTGCGACGTGCATGGAGTTCTCACCTCAGTGAGCCCTGTGGCTCAACGCCGCCAATTATATGCCGAATCTCCCCTGGCGGAGCTGAATCCCATCACCGCAGAGCGCCCCCGGCCGCATCGGCGATGTAGCGCACCACCACTGCCTCGGCCCAGTGAATATCGTCTCCCGCGTCTGGACCCAGGAACGCGCAATGTCCGCCATGGCGTGGCTCTACAAAAACAATGTGCGGGTTGGCAGCCAGCCGTGCTCGGGTCTCGGCGAAGAGCCGGATGAACGGATCGTCCTGCGCGCAAAGAATGAGTGAAGGCACCTGGATGTGATCGACAACGCGTGCGCTGGCGGCGCGGAAGTAGTAGTCGTCGGCATTCGCGAAGCCGCAATAGCGGGCCACAATCTTGTGGTCGAACTCGCGGATCGACCGCACCGGCCCGATGTCCGCTGGCCTATAAATCCCGGGGAAAAGCTCGGCCTTGCGGCGAAACCTGCGCATCAGTCCCTGCAGAAAACGCCACTCATAGATGCGGTTGGCTAGTTCATGCAGCGCATCGGCGCCGGCTGCAAGGTCGATGGCGGGACACACCGTTGCGACCGCCACAAGCGGCGCACGGCTGCCCCACTCGCCGGCCAGCTTCAGCACCATGTTGCCGCCCATCGAGTAGCCGATCAGGGCCACGCGCTCCAGGCCGTATCGGCCAGTGAAGTGCTCAATCACCGCGCCCAGGTCGCCGGAGAGGCCGGAGTGATAGAGCGTGGGAGTAAGCGAATCGGTGCCGCCGCAGTTGCGCATGTTCATGCGCACCACGTTCATGCCGGCGGCAAATGCGCGCGCGGCAATGCCCCGGATATAGCGCGAGTCAGACGAACCCTCGAGTCCATGAACAAGGATGACTGTGAGCCGCGACCCGCGTACTGGCTCCGCTTGCCAATGGCAATGGCACAGCACGCGGCTGCCGTCGGCTGGATCAACCAGAACCATTTCGGCTTCATCTTTAAGAGGAAAGACCGGCCGGGGATAGAAGTTGCCGACGATGGTTTGCAGGTGGCCGTTAGAGAGCCCGCGCCGAGGCGCAAAGTTCACCAGCCACGAAGGAACGCCGAAGGCGCAATTGCCTGACGTCGGATCTGCCTGAAAATTAGAAATCACTTGGGGTCCGCGCAGCGTCTGGGGAGCGGAAATAACTTGTTTTGGCGCCCACTCACGATCGACGATCAAAACCGGCTTTGCCGTCTGTAACTGACTGAAAACAGATTATCACGGGATCAGCGCGCCGATGCGGCGACTCCACGGGGCAATCGCCGGACCCAGGTCCGCATTGCAGCAAATCAACTTCTAGACGCAACTCTGCCTCGATACGTGACACATATCACGGCTCGCGCTCACGTCGCCCCCTAAGATTCTCTTACCCACTTCTTCTCCGAACAAAGCAGGGGGGAGAGCTTTGGTTCGTTCCAGATTGCCGCTGTTGCGCAGAATCTCGCAGATCGTTTTTCTGCTGCTCTTTCTTGTACTGCTTGTGCTTACTTCGTTGCGCTCGGCCTCGGGCGCAGTTAACGAAGCAGGACTGCGCGCTCCCGTTCGCTTGTTTTTCTTGTTAGACCCGCTGGTGGCGATCGCCAATGCGCTGGCCAGTCACGCCCTCTACCGCGGCCTGCTCTGGAGCCTGGTCATTCTGCTTCCTACCCTGTTCATGGGCCGCTTTTTCTGCGGCTGGATTTGTCCGCTGGGAACGTTGCAGCAGTTCGTGGGCAGCATGCCTTCTGAATCCAAGCGTGGCAAGCAACGCATCGAGTCGAACCGCTATAAACGCTGGCAGACAGTCAAATATGTAGTTCTCCTCGCCGGCCTGGTGGCAGCAACGTTCGGGTCAATGGCGATTGGCTGGCTCGACCCTTTCAGCGTGCTGGTTCGCTCCATCGGACTCGCGATCTTTCCGGCTCTCAATCTTGCGTCGGGCGCTGTGCTTGCACCTCTCGAACACAGCCATGTAGCAGCGCTTCAAATCACCGGCCAGGTCACTCATGCCATTTTGCAGGCCCTGGTGTTCGACTTTCGCCAGGCGCACTTTACCCAGGGTCTTTTGCTGGGGGTTTTGTTCCTGCTGATTCTGGCGGCGGGGCTGCATGTAACGCGCTTCTGGTGCCGCGCCATTTGCCCGCTGGGCGCATTGCTGGGCGCGGTCTCCCGATTCTCTATCCTGGGACTGCATAAGGACGCGGAGAAGTGCAATCAGTGCAATCGCTGCCTGCTTCACTGCCAGGGCGGCGACGATCCCGTGGGCGGCAAGCCGTGGCGCAAAGCCGAGTGCCTCATGTGCATGAACTGCATGGACGCCTGCCCTGACCATGCGCTTTCGTTCCGGTTTTTCAGGAAGGAAAAAGAGGTTGCTTCGCCCGATCTCGGCCGCCGCAGGACAGTCACCGGGCTGGCCGCAGGCGCGGCCATAGTTCCGTTGATGCGCGTGGGCACAAGCCTTGGCAAAGATCGCGACGGACACCTCTTGCGGCCGCCGGGCGCTCTCGACGAACCCGATTTCCTGTCCCGGTGCATCCGCTGCGGCGAGTGCATGAAGGTGTGCCCCAACAACGCGCTGCAGCCAACGCTTGCGCAGGCCGGCATTGAAGGCATTTGGACCCCGACGCTGGTTCCTCGCATTGGCTATTGCGAGCCAAGCTGCGTGCTCTGCTCCACCGTTTGTCCCACCGGCGCAATCTGGCAGATTACAGCCAAAGAAAAAGGCTGGGTTGCCGACAGCGCTTCTCCGGCCGATGTTCCGCGCACCGGAACAGGCCAGCCCATCCGCCTGGGCACAGCCTTTTACGACCGCGGCCATTGCCTGCCGTGGGCCATGGACACCGATTGCATTGTTTGCGAGGAGTGGTGCCCCGTTTCGCCCAAGGCGATTTTTCTCGAAGAGGTTCAGGTCACTGACTCGGGCGGCAACACGAAATCGCTCAAGCGGCCTCACGTCGATCCCACGCGCTGCGTGGGCTGCGGCGCCTGCGAGTATGCGTGTCCGTTGCAGGAGCACCCGGCAGTATATGTAACCAGCATCGGCGAAAGCCGTTCACCCGGCAGCCAGGTGTTGCTGAGCCGAAGGTAAAGGGAGATTGTTTACTGATGTTTTCGACGAAGGGTTTTAAGTCAGCAGTTGCGGGTGTTGCCATCGCAGTCGTTCTTGCCGGCGCGGGTTGCAAAAAGACCAATGTCGATCCCTTCCCTGCCTCGGGCGCGATTGCCGGTTGGCAAAAAACCAGCGACACGCGCGCGTTTGCCGCCAAGGACCTTTGGCAGTACATAGATGGCGACGCCGATCAGTACATTCAGGCCGGCGTCGTCGCCACCTCCACTTCCGATTACAACTATCAAAACCATCTTGAAGCGGTGGTAGACGTTTACACGATGGGCGACTCAGCGGGAGCGCACAAGATTCTTACAGGCGACGAATCGAAAAGCGGCAAAAGCGTTTCGCTGGGCGACGAAGGCGTCGCCTTTGAACAGAGCGTGACCTTTCGCAAGGGCGTGGCGCTGGTGCGCATTGTTGCCTATAGCTCTACGCCCGATACTCCGCAGGCGCTGCTGGCTCTGGCGCATGGCGTTGCAGCCAAACTCTGACCGGCGCGTTTGCCGCCAAATACATGAAAACTTAAGCGAGGGAAATGATGAAAGACCGCAGAGAGTTTCTGAAAGAAGTTGCAGCAGGAGCAGTTTTGATAGGCTCGGGCAGCAAATTGAGCGTAGCAGCCATCCGCGGCGAAAGTGCGCCGGCGGGCAAATCCAAAATCGTTATCGCCCGCGATCCGGAGTTGCATGGCAAAGGCGCGAACACGAGTGCCCAGCCTGACGAAAAGCGCGTCCGCAATCTGCTCGACCGCGCGATTGCCGCGTACACCGGCCACGCCAACCCGGTCGCGGCCTGGAAGTCCCTGGTGCCGATGGACAAGGTAATTGGACTCAAGGTGAACGGGCTGGGCAGCAAAGGCATTGCCACCCACCCGGCGCTGATCATGGCCGTCGCCGAGCGGCTGCAGCAGGCAGGCGTAAAGCCCGGCAACATTGTTGTCTGGGATCAGAATGTGCACTTTCTTCAGGCGTGCGGCATGACCGTCAACACTGACCCGGCCAAAATGCGCGCCTATTCCTCCGATGTTGCAGGCTGGGATGACGAGGAATCGACGTGGGGCGTTGCGCGAATCCGCTTGACCAAAATTCTCAGCCGCGACTGCGACATGGTCATCAACATGCCGATCCTCAAAGATCACGAGGGAGCCGGCGTGACCTTTGCCATGAAAAACATGTACGGCGTGGTTGACAAGCCGTTCACGCTGCATGCCAATCATTGCAATCCCGCCGTCGCCGACTTGAATTGCATTCCTGTGATTCGCAACAAAGTGCGGTTCACGATCGGCGATGCCATGTCTTCGGTCTTCGACGGCGGTCCCGGCTTCCATCCCGAGCGGCTCTGGTATCCAAATACGTTGCTCATCGGCGAAGACCGCGTGGCTCTCGACACCATTGCGTGGGAGATGATCGAGCACAAACGCGCCGAAGCGGGGCTGCCGACGCTCGAAGCCGCAGGACGGCCGCCGCATTACATTGCCGCTGCCGCCGATCCCTCGCGCGGCCTTGGAACCAACGATCCTAAGCGCATCTTGAGAGTGGAAATCTGAAGCGGGAGATGGCGATGAGTTTGGAAGCCGGCCACACCACAAGCCCAACACCCAAGCCAAACGAAGCGCCGATGACGCGGCGCGAGGCGATGCTGCAACTGCTTCGCGTCGGCGGTATCGCCGCGGGTGCAGGCGGCCTGGGCGTCTGGCTCAGCGAGCGCAGCTCACGACCGGTTCCGATTGTGGCCGAGCATTCGCGCCGCGACCATCGCGTCGCCGCCGATGCTAAGTTTCCGCAATTGACCATCGTTCAGAACGGAGAGCCCGCCGAGCTTGTTCGGCAGGCTCTTGATAACCTGGGTGGCATCGGCCGCTTCATCGGCAGGCAAGATGTTGTGGTTCTCAAGCCGAACATGGCTTGGGACCGCACGCCGGAGCAGGCTGCAAACACCAATCCCGACCTGGTGGCCGAAGTGGTGAGGCAGTGCTGGCAGGCAGGCGCAAAGCGGGTCATCGTCACCGACGTAAGCTGCAACGATCCGCGCCGTTGCTTTATGCGCTCCGGGATCGAGCAGGCCGCTCGCGCACAGGGCGCGGAAGTAATTCTTCCCGATCCTTCCCTTTTCCGCGAGGTCGACCTTGGCGGCGTGGTGCTCAAGAGCTGGCCGGTGTTTACGCCATTTCTTGAGGCGGACAAAATTATTAATCTACCCATCGCTAAACAGCACAGCCTGCTGGGCGCCACGCTGGGGATGAAGAACTGGTACGGCATCCTGGGCGGAGAACGCAACCGGCTGCACCAGCAGATTCACCAGAGCCTCACTGACCTGGCAAGCTTTATGCTGCCCACCGTCACGCTGTTGGATTGCTATCGCGTACTGCTGCGCAACGGTCCCACAGGCGGCAACCTTGAAGACGTTGCGCTGAAAAAGACGATGGTGGCGGGAACCGATCCCGTGGCCATCGACGCGTATGTGGCCAAGGCTTACTGGGATCTGGACCCCGCGAAGTTGCCCTATCTCGAAATGTCCGCCGCGCGCGGTCTGGGGATCGTGGAGTTCGAGAAATTACAGGTGAAAGTCAGCAAGCTGGGGTAGTTATGGCTCGGGCCATTGCCCTACTCGTGGGATTCACAGCCGGCATCGGACAAATCGTTCTGATGCGCGAAGTCATTGTCCTGTTCAACGGAAATGAACTTTCGTTGGGACTGGTGCTGGCGGCGTGGCTGGCATGGACCGCGGCTGGCAGTGCCTTAACGGGATGGCTTTCACGAAAATGCGACGACGTTTCGAACGCGGCAGCCATCGTGGTGTGCCTCTGTGGCCTGAGCCTGCCCCTCACTGTTTTCGCGCTGCGCGACTCAAGAGCGCTGCTGCAGACTGTACCCGGTGAGTTGTTCTCACCGCTTCGCACGGCCCTGATTTGCCTTGCTTGCGTCAGCATTTTTTGTGCGCTCTCAGGTGCGCTCTTTGCGCTTGCGGCACAACTGGTGCGCGGTAAGCGCGCAGTTCCGCCGCAATTGGCAAGCAGTTCGGCTTACCTGCTTGAGACCGCGGGATGCGCGCTGGGCGGAATCGTCACCAGTTTCGTGCTGCTGCGATTCCTGGTCAGCAGCCAGATCGCGATGCTTGTCGCCATGCTGTGCGTGGGAGCGGCGGCGAGCCTCTTCTTGAGGACCCGCCTGGGAACCACAATTTCGATGGCGGCCGTCGCGGCAATCGCACTTCCTTTGCTCTTGTACGTTGCCCCGCGCGCAGACGGGTTCACTTTCAAGCGTCTTTGGACCGGGTTCGATCTGATCGACTCACGCGACTCGATTTACGGCCGGCTTACTGTAATCGGTGCAGCCAGCATGCAAAGCATCTACGACAATGGCTCGATTCTCTTGAGCGTGCCCGATCCCGCGGCGGCAGAAGAGAGCGTCCACTATGCATTGCTCGAGCATCCGGCGCCCCGAAAAGTCCTGCTGATCGGCGGGGGTATGAACGGAAGCATTACCGAAGCGCTCAAGCACCCCACCGTCGAGCGTCTCGATTACGTCGAGCTCGATCCGGCCCTCATAGCCATGTACCGGCAGCAATTCCCGTTGCAATACAAGCTCGTGTTTTCCGATCGCCGTGTGGGCGTTCACCTGATGGACGGCCGGCTTTTTCTCGCCAACTCGCAGGATCGCTTCGACGTCGTCATCGTCAACGTTCCCGATCCGGCCAATGCGCAACTCAACCGCTTCTACACAACTGAGTTCTTCAGAAATGTGCGAGAACACCTTGCCCCCGGCGGATTGCTTGCGCTCCAGTTGCATTCGTCGGAAGACTATGTAAGTCCCGAACTGGCCTCGTTTCTGCGCTGCGTGATGCGCTCTCTTAAAGAGGTATTTCCAAAGGTCGCCGTCATTCCGGGTGAATCGCTGCACTTGTTTGCGGCGACCGATCCCGGCACGCTCACTGAAGATCCCCAGGTCTTGATCGCGCGGCTCAAATCGCGCAACCTGCACACCCAATTCGTGCGCGAGTACTTCATCCCGTTTCGCATGATGCCCGACCGCATGAATCAGATCCACGCGTTGCTCGAGCCCCGCGCTGACACTCCCATCAATCGCGACTTCCATCCGGCAGCATATTACTTCAATGGAATTCTCTGGAGCGCGCAGTTCGGCCACGGTTACGCCCGCTTGCTTCAGAATGCCGAACGCATTTCATTTTCAAAGCTGCTTGCTGCCGCCATAGGGTCTTCGATTGCGCTGCTGTTGATTATTGTCTTCGCGGCTGCACCGCGCGGGCGCCCTCGAGCCTCCGCCGTGTGGTGCGTCGTTGCCGGCGGCTTCACGCTGATGACGCTTGAAATTCTACTGCTGCTCTCGTTCCAGGCGATCTTCGGTTTTCTTTATCGTGAACTGGCGCTGCTCATCGGAATGTTTATGGCCGGCATCGCAGCTGGGAGCTGGCTGGGAATGAAATACCTTTGCTGCCGGCGCACAAATCTGCTCCGCGCGGCTGCGACGGCCCAGTTAGTTCTCGCGTGTTCGGCGCCGCTCTTGCTCGCTCTCGTATACTTCTGCGCACAGAGTATTCATGCAGGCGTAGCGTTTGCGCCTATGCGGATTGGCTTTCCTGTCCTGGCTTTGGTCTGCGGCATTCCCGGCGGCTACTTGTTCCCCATCGCGTCAGCCATAACTCTCGATGGCCGGAACGCGAACGCGAGCCTGGCCACGCTCTACGCGCTCGACCTGGCAGGGGGCTGCGCAGGCGCGTTGCTGCTGGCAGCGTTTCTGATCCCGCTCTTCGGCCTGTGGATGGTCGCTTGGCTCACCGCCGCCATTTGCATTGGCCCGGCGGTGCTGGCGGCATGCGTCAGCCTTCAGCGCACCGGCTAATTACTCGTAAGCGAATGTTCGTTGAAAACAAACGCTGTGAACCGGAAGATGTCGGTATCCTCATCCTTCCAGCAGTCGCGCGGCATGCCGGCCTTTACGCAGGTCTGCTCAAGAAACGTGGCGCGGTCCCAGTGCTGCTCCACCGGCACTTGCGGCAGAAGAAGGCCCTCGCGATCCCTGTTCTTCATGATCAATCCGTGTTGGCCGACAACGATCTGATTCACATCGAGAACGCGCACGAGCGACGATAGAACCGAAATCTCATATTCAAGTGTTGGCAGTTCCTGCTCTGTCACTGGAGGGAACCGGGGATCTTCTACGGCCGCCTTGGCCGCAGTGACGTTGACCGCGCTGTAAAGGGGCACCACCGGCATGATGTAGCCGATGCAGCCGCGCAGCTCCCCTGCAATGCTCAGCGTGACAAACGCGCCGCGTTCCTGATCGAGGGCCATGTCTCCTGTGGCTGCTGCGTCGTTGAGCCTGCGATCGCGAACTGCGCGCTCCACCGATTTATGCGCCAGCGCCAGCAACTGTTTCTCCTCCTCCTCGTTGAGCGTGAAAGGAGCTTCCATTGCGCTTACGCCCTGTGCCTTCAAGAAAAGGTCCGCGCTGTAACCCACCACGCGCGAGTGGTCGCCGGTTACATCGCCGGTATTGGCGTAATCGAGCACTTGCGCCACGTGCGCGCCCATCCGCTCCGATGCAATCATGGCGGCAACGATGGGCGCTCCGCCACAGGCCTCCCATATGCGGGACTCGAAGTTGCGCGACATGCTCAGATAGTCCCAGGCCTGAAGGGCGTTCAGCGTCTTGTGATCGATTTTTTCCGCGTCTTCGTAAGTGTGATAGTGCGAAAGGTCTGAGCTGGCCAGGATCAGCGTTTCCCCGGCGGCCTCTTGCGTATCTGTAGCCTTGCGCTGCTGTTCTTTCTTGATCAGTTTCGCCAGCGCCAATCCCAGTGCGCGGCTCGACTCGTAACTCTGATCCCCCATCACGATGGGCACCAGCGTAAAGTTGCCCAGCACATGCTGCAACCAGGGCAATTCAACTTCGATTGCGTGTTCCGCGCCCGCGCTCGTAGCTGTGTGCCCGCGCTCCGAAAGCATGATCGACGAGTCCATCTTTGCCAGTTCACGCGCAAAAGTCTTGTCCACCGAAACCGTTCCCAGAGGAGTGACGTAACCATCGCCATCGTAAACCGATGTGTAATCGAATGCCTCATAGTGCGACGGGGCAATCACCACCACGCGTGAGTACTTGTGCCCCTGGAGCGCAGCGTAGGTGTAGGCCGCGACGGGTCCTGAGTACGGGTAGCCCGCATGCGGCGCCACCACCGCGATGATTTGCCCGTTGATTTTGGGCAGCGAGACCTGGTGAAGCATGGTGTCCATCATGGCCCTCAACGCTGCCGGATCGGCGGGATAGAAGGTGCCCGCCACACCCGCGGGACGCAGCTTCAGGGGCTGCGCCCCGCTCGGCGGCTGCTGTGCCGCAAGACTGGCTATCGCAAATATTAAGCTTGCCATAATGCATTTCCCTGATCTTGTTAACTGGTTCATAATTGCTTCCTGTTCCTTCGCCCTCAGGCGTGCCAGATTCCGGGAATCGCGTGCGAGCAGAACGGGCACGCATTCTTCTTGATGAGCATTTGCGTAACTTCAAAGCCGGCGCGTTCCACCAGCATCCGCTTGCATTGCGGGCAATATGTGTTTTCTGCCGGATGCCCCGGGACGTTGCCGATGTACACGTAATGCAGCCCTTCGGCGTCGGCAATCGCCTTGGCGCGTTCCAGCGTGGGCACCGGCGTGATGGGCAGGTTCTTGAGCAGATATTCGGGATGAAACTGCGAGAAATGCAGCGGAACATCCACGCCGAGGTTAGATTTGATCCACGTCGCCAAGCCGCGAAATTCGACATCGCTGTCATTGAGCGTGGGCACCACCAGGTAGACAATCTCGGTCCACTTGCCCATCTTGCGCAAGGTGACAAGAGAATCGAGAACAGGTTTTAGCTTGCCCGTGACAACCTTCTGGTAATAGGTTTCTGAGAACGATTTCAGATCGATTTTCACCGCATCCATCTTGCCGTAGGCGGCGCGCAGCGACTCCTCCTGCATGTAGCCGTTTGAAACCACGATGCTGCGAATCCCTGCTTCGTGCGCGGCGTCCGCGGTGTCCATCAGGAATTCGCTGAAGACTACCGGCTCGCTGTAGGTGTAGGCGATCGTGGGGCAGCGGTACTGCGAGGCCAGCTCGGCTATGTCGCGTGGCGGCAGGTATTGCGAGGGAACCTGCTCCGGGCGGGACTGCGAGATATCCCAGTTCTGGCAGAATTTGCAGTTGACGTTGCAGCCGGCCGTGGCCAGTGAAAATGCGAGTGAGCCGGGCAGGTAATGGAAGAGCGGCTTCTTCTCAATGGGATCGATATGCGCCGCGCAGACGCGCGAATGCACCAGCGTATAGTAAGTTCCGCCGCGATTCTCGCGCACGCCGCAATAGCCGCGCTCCTTATCGCCAACCGAACACTCGCGCGGGCAAAGTTTGCATTTCACTTTGCGGTTGGGCTGTTTTTCGTAGAATCGTGCCTCCACTGCATAACGCGAGTCATCGTCAACTGCTTGCGTGTCCCGCGGCGCCGCTGCCGGCAATGGCTGGGCGAGTCCGCTGACGCTGCCCATCATTCCTGCCGATGCGGCGCACATCAGAAAAGCGCGCCGGTCGATTGTTTCAGAGATGTTCATTTGCATAGCCACCATCCTTCACGCCACGCGTGTTTCAGTTAGCACAATGCGCCGCGGATCGTTGATGCCGAGGCCATGCGCGGCATCGGCAGCGGTGGCGATGTAGCGCGGGGGTCGGCCTTCGGCCTCCAGCGTCTTCAATCCCATTTCCGCCCGCCTTCGCTCAATAATCTGCCATCCCACCTGGTCGAGCGCCACCGGATCCTCCGAGACAAGCAGCGCATTTTCAGCCCACGCAAATTGCGGCTTGAATGCCGGTCCACCTTCATAACATGCCGTCGTCGCGTCGCAGATGTGAAGTCGCAGCTTGGACCGAATCTCAGGCAGCATGTTCACATCGGCAACGTAGGGATCGCAGCCGTTGGGATGGTACTTGTTGGGGTTGTGAATTACACCGTACATGTTTTTGAGCGCGATCGATACACCAGCGCCGTCGTGGTCCTTCAGCACCGGCACGTTGATCAGCAGATCGCACTGGCGGGTGAGAATCTTTGAAACCAGGCTGCCCGCTTCGCCGAACTCCGAGAGATCGTCTTCAAAGCCCGTACGGTCGGTGCCGAAGCACTGCACCTGGTTGCCGCCCATCTTCGCGTGGAAACCGGCGCGCTCCAGCTCCGCGGTGTCGCGGTCGAAGATCACGATATCCTGCGCGCGAATTCCCGCCTTCTGCAGGCGCTCGCAGATGGCTTCGACAAGCTGCACATTCGTCGAAAGCCCACGGCCCCCAAGGGTATTCACCTTGAGAGCGACTCTCTGGCCGGGCTGCACGATCCTTGACCAGCAACGCTCCGGATCGCCGCAGCCGTAGAGAGTTTGGATGGCACGGTCGAGCAGATCGCCAATGCGCCCGGGATCCACGCTCCCGCCTGAGCCGCGCAGTTGCGCATCCCGGGCATGCACCACTTTGGATTGATGGGGTTTTGTCCCCTGCGACTGCGCATCCGTGCGAGGCATGGCTGCGCCAGAGGCAAAACTTACCGCCCCTGCGAGACAATTAGTAAGGAAATCGCGTCGATTCGCGATGCGCCTGTTGCGCATGATGCGGCTTCAAGGCTGGATGGAGAACACAACCTTCCGCTTCTCTTGTACCGCCGTCGGCCCTCAAACTCAGTGATCTGAAACACAGTTTCCCGACGCAAATCCATCGTGGCTCTTTGCCGTCGTTCATTCCTGCTCCCCGGGGTGATCGCTCTCACCCAAAATCCCCCGGGCAAAGCGACGCCACTACGTTCGCATCAACCGCCGCTGGAGTTGTTCGAGCGTCTGGCCCTTGGTCTCGGGATACACCATCAGCACCACAATGAATTGCACCACCGTCATCGCCGCGAAGAAGATGAATGGCGAAGCTGTACTCATCTTGTTCACGATTACGGGAAACATCTGCGCGATCAAAGCATTCATGAACCAGTGGCTGGCGCTGCCCACGCCCTGCCCCTTCGAGCGCACCGACGTGGGAAATACCTCGCCAAGGTAAACCCAGATCACCGAGCCTTGCGAGACGCTGAAGAACGCGATGTAAACCACCAGCAGCCACAGCAGCGCGCCATGATGCAATTGCGAACTGAACACCCACGCCACGCCGCCCAGGCAACTAGCACATCCAGCAGCGCCAATCAGCAGCAACGTCTTTCGTCCGGCCTTGTCAATCAGCGACATGCCCACCAGGCAAAACACCAGATTGGTTGCGCCGATCACGATAGCCTGCAAGTCGCTCGAGACCTGGTTGAAGCCGGCATAGGCAAAGATGTCGTTCAGGTAGTAGAGAATTGCGTTGATGCCGGCAAGCTGATTGAATGCTCCAATCGAGATGGCGAGAAAAAGCGGGTAACGATACTTCCACTGAAACACCGGCTCGTGCGCCGTGGCATGCTCCTGCGCAATCGCCGCCTGAATGTCGGCAAGCTCGGCTTTGGGATCGGGATCGCCCATCATCTTCAACACGGCCAGCGCATCGTCGATCTGGTTGCGCGAGGCCGACCAGCGCGGACTGCGCGGAATGCCGAAAAGAAGCGCGAAAAACGCCAGCGCGGGCAGCGTGGCGATGCCCACCTGCAAACGCCACTCCGCAGCGCCCAGGTGCATGGTGCGAATCACGTAGTTTGAAACGTAAGCCAGCATAATGCCGAAGACCACGTTGAACTGAAATGTGGCCACCAGCCGGCCGCGCCACTTAGCCGGCGCCAGCTCTGCAATGTACACCGGGCCCAGCACCGAGGATGCGCCGATCCCCAGCCCCCCGATAAAGCGAAACACCAGGAACGCTGGCCAGCTCCACGCCAGCCCGCAGCCCAGCGCCGAGGCAATATACAGCAGCGCCGTGATTCGCAGCGTTTCGCGACTGCCCAGCCTTTGCCCAATGTGACCTGCACTCAAAGCGCCAATCACCGTGCCCACCAAGCCAATCGCCACGGTGAATCCCTTGTCGTGCGGATTCAGCCCGTACAGACGAACCAGCGCGTCGATTGCGCCGGAGATCACTACCGTGTCGAATCCAAAGAGCAAGCCGCCCAATGCACCCGTCAGCGTGGCCCTGATTAGCTTCGAGTTAAGTTGCATTCTCAATTCCTTAGTTCAACTGGCATTCTATCTTCTCAGGTCTGCTTGTTGGCCAGTCTTGCGGGCGAAGTCCCTCTCTCGAACGCGTTTGCGGGCATGTGCAATTGACTCGCGACCACAGAAACGCGGCTCAGCGGCACTCAACAGCAGACGAGATGCCGATTCTACGAATTTGATTGGATGAGGATTGGTGCCTGGAGGCGGGACTTTTCAGGCTTTGTTTGGGGCGGCTAGTGGGGATCGAAGTCGAGCCACATATTGACGCCTCGTAAGTTACAGAATACACGTTGCCGTAAATGCCATCAGCGCCCGGGTTGCCGGTGCGCGTTGGCCCATATTGGCCCACAAAGCTAGGTCATCCGCTCGGCTGATACGACTCGACGTTCGAACCCGCGACCTCTGTAGTGACAGCAAGGCGGAGACGCGTAACTCATTGAAACCAGGCGCAACGGATGGCTGCTGTAGGCGCCCTGGGAATTGATTATCGAACCCTTAACGATCCCACGACCTCTGTCCACCTGACCTCTGTCCAGATCGTTTATTGGCAACGGAAATCGGTGCTTCGAGCCTCTCTTCCAGGGCGAATCAAGAAGCTACTTGTTCCTCGCCAAAATTCCGCCCGGCCGAGAAACTGAACAAAAGTCCCGATATCTTAACGGTTAAGAGTAGGTTGGATCGCCCGATTCGCGCTAGCTGGAGAGCTATGAAAACAAAGGCAGACATAATTCTGGCGAGGGACACCTCCGAGAAGAAACCAAACCCGCGGACAATCCCGGCTCAATCTTGTGGGTCAGTTGCAGGCCATGCTCACACCATTCTCATTTGATCGTGTCCTTCCGGATGATGTCGTTGCCAGTATCAGCGATATAAATATCTCCAGAGGAATCCAAAGCGACGCCGTAGGGACTATTCAGCTTGGCGCTCGTTGACTTACCATTGTCCCCGCTATAGCCCGAAGCGCCCGTGCCGGCGACCGTCTTGATTTCGCTGGAGGAAGCCACTATCTCGCGGATCACATTGTTGCCCGTGTCGGCGACGTAAGTGTTCCCGGAGGAGTCCACCGCTACGCCGTTGGGAATGCTCAACTTGGCGCTAGTCGCAGCGCCATTGTCCCCGCTATAGCCCGACGTGCCGTCCCCGGCAATCGTCGTGATATCGCCGGAGGAAGCTGAGACCTCGCGAATGACGTTGTTGCCCGTGTCGGCAATATAAATGTTTCCGGAAGAATCTACCGCTACGCTGTCTGGAATGGTTAGCTTGGCGCTGGTCGCCGCGCCTTTGTCCCCGCTATAGCCGGCGCTTCCGCTACCTGCGACTGTCGTGATGATGTCGTTGGAGGCCGTTACTTTGCGTATAACGTCGTTATTCGTATCAGCAATATAGATATCTCCGGAGGAGTCCAATGCGACGCCGTTTGGACTATTCAGAGTTGCGCTCGTGGCATAGCCCTCGTCCCCACTGTAGCCAGAAGTCCCTTTCCCCGCGACCCTCTCGATGACTCCCGAGGAAGCCGAAACCTCGCGAATGACATTGTTTCCGGTGTCGGCGATGTAAATGTTGCCAGAGGAATCCACCGCCACACCGTTTGGGCTGTTCAGTGCGGCTTTTGTCGCCACACCATTGTCGCCGCTATTGCCGGGCGTCCCGATTCCCGCAACAGTAGTGATGATGCCGGTTGATGCCGTTACCTTGCGGATAGCGTTATTGACAGTGTCTGCGATATAAAGATTTCCGGAGGAGTCCAGCGCAATTTTCCGTGGATTGTCCAGCTTGGCGCTTGTGGCGGCTGCGGCATCTCCCGCATAGCCTGCGTTACCCGCGGTTCCCGCAACTGTTGTGATGGTCCCGCCTGATCCGCTTGAGGAAAAACATCCGATAAGACCTGCAACCGGCAGAAACACCGAGGTCAAATGTAGAATCGGTTGGCGGAATCGCCTGAACTTGGACATTATTTGCATTTTGACCCCTTGGAGAGAGAAATCGGTGCTTCCGAGTAACCTTTGGCATTTGAGCGACTGCAAATTAAGACGAACACTCACGCGATTCCGCTTGTAAAGATTTGTAAAGATATGCGGCATTTCCACTGACTCAGGTGACAATCAGAATGACACAACATAAATTCTGCACATGACTATTGGTCCCACGATGCTCGAGCTCATTGAATGACACAGATCAACTTAGGTTTCCCAGACGCGAAGGCACCAGAGTCCATAATCCTTCGCAATTTGACGGCTGACGCCTACGCAACCAGGCAAGAGAGAGTGCTGACGGAGGCGAATTCCGGCCGAATCACGGGCCAACCGGGAGCGATCTCAACTTCCTGTTTGCCGACCATCCACTCAGAATACGAACCAGTACCTCCTCGATGAGCGCATTGGTGGTCGGAGTAATCAATCTTCAACACCGCCTCACAAGGGGTAACCCGATGACTCCGCTCCCCTTAGCATCAAAACGTCTCCGTTCAGCCCGTTGCTGCATGCGGCCAGCGTGTGGTCTTAATCTCGGTCCAAATCCCCAACACAATCGAATCGAATCGGCGGTGAGCGATGAAAACGCCGCCGCGAAAAGCAACGTGCTTAAAAGTTGAAACTCATCTGCATGTCGATGCTGCGATTGGATGCGGCAGATGAAAAGAACCCTCCCGCGAGGGCAGTCGATTTTCCGAATAGCGGCGAACCGAGAACTCCGACCGGCTGCGCCCGGTTGACATTGTTGAAGATGTTTCTGCCCATTACCGCAAAAGTCAGGGAATAACGCCGAGGGACAGCTTGATCGAGCCGCGGCGGCCCACCATTTCCGCTTAAGCCGCCAGGGCCAAGACCACCGCCGCCACCACCGGGGCCGCCGCCCGGAGGTGGACCGCCGCCCCCGGGGCCGCCAGGTCCACCAGGTCCGCCGGGTCCACCCGCAGGTGCCGCCGATCCCTCGGTCACCTTTGGCCCTATGCCAAAGGACTTGCTGAGCCGCAGGTTCATGCTGAATTGCGACGGCCCGTTGCCATAGTTGTAGGGGATGCGCGATTGGTTCCATGCCGGGTCAAGGTCGAACGTTCCGTAGCTGGTCTTTACCGTGCTGGTGCTGCTGGAACTTGCAAATGAGGGCCGGTCATTGAACTGGTTATCACCGTTTAAGTCTTGGTCCAAGGTGACGCTGAAGGGCTGACCGGAGTCGGCCACCAGCATGGGGCTCATGGACACCCCGTAGGGGGCCTGGATGTTTCCGCCCAGCAGGAATCGATTCCGCACATCGAAGTTGGCTCGGCCGTAGTCGGCGCCCGGATCGAATTGGTTGGAGGGGAAATAGGTTGCGCCCGAAGTATCGGCCTTGGCAAAGTTCATCATGTAGAAACCGAAGAGGGAAACGCGGCTTGCTCGCACTGAGTAATTGACCATGAGTTGATTCTGGTTGTAAACGCCGCCAGACTGAAATTGGTAGATATTCTCGTTGATTCCGTTGGGCCGCGTGCCCGCGCCGGTGGCAAGATCGTATGTGCCAGGCAGGTAGGCGTTGATATTATCGCTCAAATACTGGTGTACGCCGTGGGAGTTGATATAAGTTGCGGAGGCGGTGGCTATTTTTCCAAACTGGTGTTCGACTCCGAGGGCCACCTGCATGTTCACAGCGGCTTTGAGATGAGGAGCCACCTGATAAATTGTGGGCGCCGCTGAGCTATCGATCGCAAGTTGAGAGGCCGACGGTGCATTCTGGTAGAAGCTCGGATTCGTGATGACGTACTGTTGCTGATTGATTCCGTTCTGCCGGATGGCATCCAGCACATAGGTTGAGCTGAACCGGTCGAAGAACCAGCCATAGCCGCCCCGAATCACGGTCTTCGCCACAGTATTGTTCCGAGTGCGGGGTGCCCAGGCGAATGAGATGCGCGGAGCCCAGTCGTCGTGGTCGCTGATGCGGTTCTGCGTTTCGTATCGCAGGCCATAGCTGAGGGTCAGGTTGGATCGTGCCTTATAGTCGTCCTGGAAGAAAAGCCCGGCGTCGAAGAGATTGACACGCGCGCCGGGCGTTCCGGCCGTCACGTTGTATTCGGATGGAGTGTTCGCCTTGTAAGCGCTCAGCGAAGAATAAATATAGCTGCCGTTGAAACCCGACGTCGAATAGCTGAAGTCTCGTGTAAGGCGCAGACGCGCGCCGAGGTACAACGAATGAGCCCCTTTCGCCGCCGTCATGTAATTCTGGAGTTCATAGCGATCCTGATTGTCGCGGACCACGCCTTGATTGTTTCCTCCGCCGGTGAAGGCTCCCTGTACGGTGATTGTGGGATCGCTGCTTTGCGCAACCTGGTTGTCACGATCGCGCGTGTACTGAAAACGGGTCTCATTGATCAGGTTGGCGCCCAGCACCTGAGTATCGCTCACCTGGATCGTGTTCTCGTGATTGAGCGTGTCGTAAGCCTGGCTTTCGAGCGCGGACTGTGAAACACCGCTATTGGTCTCCTTCTGCCGATCGAACATGTAGCGGATGCTGAGTGTGTTACTGCTACCGAGTTGGAAGTCGAAACGAGGGCTGATGTCGAGTCGCGATTGCGGGTTGGCAACGGCCGCGGTGTAGTTATATGAATTGCCGCTGGCGTCCAGAAGCTCCGCGTTCACAATGGAGTTTGACTGGTTGTCGCGGCGGAACACATTGCCAAACCAGGATGCGCTCTTGCTCAACGCTCCGCTGGCATTGCCGGCCAGAAACGTGCTGTAATACGGCGGCTCTTTGGTCACAAAGGGGTTGAGTGAATTGAAGGCGGAATCGTTGCCGTTGACCATCAACATGCCGTGGAGCTTGTCGGTCCCCGGTTTGGTAAGAATCTCGATTCGCCCGTAGCCCAGTTTGTCGTATTGTGCTGAAAATGGATTCTGGTTAATACGTATCTCGCGAATGGAGGATTTCGGAGGAAGTTGTCCGCCGGTGAATCCGTCAATGTAAATCTGTCCGCCATTTGGGCCTGCCGACGGTCCAGCGAGAGCATTCAGCTCATTCTGTAACTCATCCGGATCGTCAGAGAGTGCATCGAGATCCTTGCCCTTGATCACAATTGCGCTGGCGTTGTTGTCGGCGCCGGTATTGACGCTGAGCCCCTCGGCGGTGACTTGAACTTGCTGCTGTTCGACCGGCAACTGCAGCCTGACACGATTGACGGTCACTTTATCACTGAAAACTTCCACACCGGGTATCGTGGCAGGCGCAAAGCCGGAAGCAGTGACAATGAGCGAATACCGGCCCGGAATCACATGATCGATCACAAAACCGCCGTCGCTTCCGGCAGTGACGGTTTTTACGACCCCGCTCTCGTTGGAGAGCACAATCGTGGCCGAGGGAATCAGGGCTCCAGTGGGATCGGCGACGGTTCCGTGGATGCTCCCGTTCGGTGTCTGGGCCTTCACGGGACTCGCATATACGATTGCGACGATGAAAAGCGAAATACGGACGTTTCTCAGCATGGATCGCGAGATATTCATTATTTCTCCGGTTACATACAAGAGTCATATTCAGGAGACATCAGGCCCTCGCACAGTGCGGTCATATTCAGTAATGCTGTGTAAAGAATTGTCACGGCGCCATTACTCTTTGTTACATTTCTGCTGTGTCTTTTGAGGTCGGAAAGCTTAGGCTCAGAGAGGTGGGATTTTCCTATGGAAGACGTTCTGCTGATTGACGACGACGTTGAACTCTGCTCGATGCTGAAGGACTACCTTGTAAAGTATGGCTTTCGTGTTTCTGCCGTTCACCGCGGCGATACGGGCCTCAAGGCGGCGCTTGACTACCGTTATTCCCTCGTCCTTCTCGATGTAATGCTTCCCGGTATTGACGGCTTTGAGATCCTGAAGAGGATACGCGCGGACTCGGCTATGAACGTGCTGATGCTGACGGCGCGCGGGGAAGACGTGGACCGCATCGTGGGATTGGAGATCGGAGCCGACGATTATTTGCCAAAGCCGTTTAACCCCCGGGAACTGTTAGCCAGGATGCGCGCGATTCTGCGAAGGACCGCCGCCGCCGGAACATCGAATGAGCACATCGTGCTGCGTGTCGACGATTTGGAACTTGATTCCGCTGCGCGCACTGTCGTTCAGAATGGCAGGAGCGTTGAGCTGACGGGCGTAGAGTTCGCACTTCTGGAAGTTCTGATGCATTCTCCTGGGAAAGTTATCGCGCGCGAGGAGTTGGCAGAAGAAGTTCTTGGGCGCAAGTTCAACCCGCTCGATCGTAGCCTCGATATGCACTTAAGCCGGCTGCGGAAGAAACTCGCTGAGGGCAGCTCCCACGAGGACCGCGTAAAAACGATTCGCGGAATGGGGTATCAACTGACAATTCACAGAAATCAATCAGAAGCAAAGGACTGAGAGATGCGGGGCCTCTTTTTTAAGATATTTGTCATTTTCTGGATTGCGCAGAGTCTGATTTTCATCATCTCTACGGCACTGATCGTTCAACACCGCTTTCCCGGTCCAGATGTCCTGATGGATTCGCTGTTCAGCAGCCTGCGCAACCAAGGAAGAGAGAGTGTGGACGCTTTCGAGACCGGCGGATGCGGATCCCTCAGAGCCTATGCTGCCACTCACGGACAAATCATCGCTCTCACCGACGAGGCAGGGAAGAATATCTGTCCTGAGATGCCCGATCTGGCCAGTGGAAACGGAGACGGGACTCGGTTCCAGGACCACATCGTCGGCAGGCAAGTGGGACAGCAATACGTTTGGAGCGCGCCTGTCACTTCCGCCACACATAAGAACTATGTATTTCTGCTTGCCCAGCTGCACTCTCCCGAAAGCCATGGTCCGAATCCGGACCTGCTGCGCTTCGCATTTCCGCAGTTGCCTGTGGCAATCGCGGTAGGCGGCGCAACCACATTTGTGCTTGTGCTGCTGTTCACCCGGCCATTGGTCAAGCTGCGGAAGGCGGCACGTGAATTGGCGCACGGCAACTTGAGAACGCGCGTAACCGAATCTGCGTCAAAGTCCAGTTTCTTTCGAGGAGACGAGTTTCAGGCCCTGGTTCATGATTTTAACCACATGGCCGAGAGGCTAGAGTCGCTTGTGGGCGCGCAACAGTTGTTGCTTCGGGATGTTTCGCACGAGTTGCGCTCACCTCTGGCTCGTCTCAATGTGGCCTTGGAGCTAGCGCGTGAAGACGCAGACCCCGACACGGAGATAGAGACACACCTGGGCCGTATCGAACGAGAAACCGAGAGACTCAGCAAGTTGATCAGCCAGCTTCTTACGCTCTCATCGATGGAAGCAATGAATCAGGTCAACAACTTTGGGCCCGTACTGCTTAATGAACTGATCCACCAGATGATTCCGGACGCCGAGTTCGAAGCCCAACAACGGCAGTGCACAGTTTCCTTTCATGCCGGCGCAGAATGCGTGATTCTGGGAAATCGCGAACTGCTCTATCGGGCTGTTGAAAATGTCCTGCGCAACGCCATCCGATACACGAAGGAGAATTCCGAGGTGGAAATTCGGCTGGCCATCGTTACCGAAGAAAAGGGTGGTGTAGCCGTACTCGAAATCAGCGATCGCGGGCCCGGAATTCCAGAGGGCGAGCTCAGCTCTATCTTTCAACCCTTCTATCGCGTGGATCGCGCACGCAGCGCGGAAACCGGGGGATTCGGTGTCGGACTTGCGATTGCAGAGCGTGCCGTGAAGCTCCACCACGGAGAGATGCGCGCATACAATCGCGCCGGCGGCGGTACAACAATTCGTTTACAACTTCCGCTTGCTGAGCGGTAATGATAGCCAAAGAGAAGGATTTCGAATTGCAAATCAGGTTGGTTGATCCGTTCTGAGACCTCACGGGCGCATAGTCGAGTAGCGGTCGAAAGGCCACTGGATCGTGTCATGCCTTGGGACACTGGAACGATGACCTTGGAATTGTGAGTATTGCTCGACAACAACGCCGGGCACGTGCGCAACGGGGTGCACACGTGCCCATTCTGGGGAAACGACCATCCATTCTCCAGGAGGAAAATGAGGCCGGAACGGCGATACTGGAATCGCATCTGTATCGCCACTATCCAGCGCCACCGCGTATCCTCCGCTACGCCGCGCTGGAGCTTGAGCTACCACCATCTGCCAATCTGTTTCTCCTTGCTACGCCCGTAGGCCAAAACGAGCTGACTAACTTCCGGGATGCACCGGCCCGTTCCCTCCATTACGAGCCTGACAGGTTAGTCGATAACAAGGGTCATCGAGGCGGTGGCGGTCAGGCTTGAGTCCGAGCTGTCTTGGCCATCGATCGTTAGCGTGTAACTGCCCGTCGGAATGCCCGATGTTCCCGCAGAAACAGTGACGGTCGAAGGCGAGACAGACAAGGAGAAGCTCTTGGAAGACGAACTGGAGCTTGATCCGCCGCAGCCGGAGAGGACAAAACCCAGAGCAGCAAGAGCCAGCATGCACGAGAGGGCGCGGATTCGACGGAAACGCCAGCCGATAAAGCCCGCCAGGAGTAATCCGGTCGAACCAAGAACCGGTGCCGTGATAGGGAGCATGGAGTTGGAGGAAATCTTGGCAGTTTTGGCATTGTGGAAGGTGTGCATCTTCCCGCTTCGGACCGAGGCACTGGAGCAATTCGCTGTGCCGGTGTAGAGTGTCAACGTTTCGCTCACCGCACTGGTGCCGCTCACCGTAGCGTCCAAGATGTCATAGCAGGCGTAGTCATGGAGATATGTGCTGGAAGTGGACAGTGACAAGTCCACTGTTCCGGTGTAGCCGCCCGACGGAGTTACGGTTACAGTAGTCGAGCCCGAACCGCCGGAGCCGGTACCAGAGGACGAGCCGATTGTGACTGTGGTCGTGCCGAAGGAAGCCGCAAATGTTGAATTGCCCGAGTACGTCGCAGTGATGACGTGCGATCCTGACGTAGTGGAAGAGAAGGTGTAGGTGGCCGAGCCGCTCGACAGCGCAAGAGACGATGTTTCGGTTGTGCCATCAACTGTGACGGTCAAGGTTCCGGTCGGGATTGTCGTGATGGAACTCGATTCTGGAGCCACCGAGATGGTGATAACATCGCTCGCGCCGGATGAGGGTGTGCTACTTGCCGCAGAGAGAGTGGTTGTACTGGCCTCCAGGGATGAGACTGAACTCGACGGCCACGCGGTGAGCAGGTTGTAGAGATCGACCGATCCAAGGCCGCTGGCCTCGTCGTATCCCGTGCCCGCATAGTATTCCGACTCGCCGGCCGATGAGCAGTAGCTCGATCCGGCGGTGCACTCATTACCTCCGCTGGTGATGTCATGAAAGGCGGATGCGTACGTTGTGGAATTAGCCGCCAACGTATACAGGGTCGAGTTGATCAGGCCCTGCCCAGTCGAATTCTCCTTCTGATTGATGAGGGCGAGCATTCCCGCGAAGATGGGCGCGGCGAAACTGGTTCCTCCCGCCACGGTCAGGTACTCATCGTTCGAGTCGCGAAATCCATCCGAACAACTGCCGGTGATACCGGTTGCGGTGGAATCGCTGGTGCAATAGAGATAGCCGGCATTGCTGGGAGAAGAATCAAGAGAAATGTCCGGCACCAGCCGATAGCTTCCCGAGGGAATGCCTGTTATACCGCTCTGCCAACTGGGTCTCGCAGTCAGGGTGCTCGTGCCTCCGCCTCCCGACGAGAGCGCGTCTTCTGCGCCATCTTCCGAGCCCACTGTGGCACTATCGTCGTTCCAAACCTGTTCTGGAATGTAAGACAGGGCGGAACTGATGACATCGCTGCCGCTTGCCGACTCCCAGTAAGTGGTATTGGAAGAGGACACATCGGCAGCCGGAAACTCGGTTCCGCCCATAGCCGTTGCATACGCGCTGCTGGCGGGATAATTGACGGCCAGTTCCTCCTCTTGCGCGGTAGGAGTCGTGTTGCTCGTGAGATCGGCGTAGCAAGCGGTGGATCCGTCGTCGCCCGCCGCCACGATAACACTCTGCCCCTGGCTGGCCCCTTGCTCCAGAATGGCCTCAAGGGTCGAGTAATCGCCGGAGTCCAAATCGGATTCGCATCCGCCGTAACTCATGCTGATGATCGGCGCAATTTTGGTATCGACTGCGTATTGGAGCGAGTCCCACACGTTGTAGTTGGAATTGTTGCCAACATAAACCAGGTAGATCGTCGCGCCTTTAGCGATTCCGCCGGAATACTCAAGATCGAGATCCGACTCCGCTTCGTCTCCAGAAGAAACCACCGCTGTTCCGGAGCCCGGTACCAGAACCAGCGCAGGATCTTTGACGGTAAGGCCAGCCGCGCTCTGGAAGTTCTCGATGTCCGATACCTCGATCTCCGACTGGCCTACTACTGCGATCGACTGACTGGTTCCCGTGTAGCCCGCGTTATAGGCCGCATTGATGTCGTAAATCGTGGCGACATCCTTCGGCGTCAGGTAGTGGTCGCCGGATTGGCTGGATGTAAAAGTTGGACTCACCTTGCTCGATTGCGCTGTACGAAACCGTACCTGTGGCTTCGGACGGAAATCATCGAGATTGCGCACGGACTGGACAACGCCTGAGAGCGCCGAGGGCACCGATATCGGCGTCGCATTGGCGAAATGAGTTTGGTTGTCGATTTTGTAGCTGTGGATTTCAGTTTGAAAGGCTGCCTCAGCCTGCGCTATCGTTCCGGAGAAACTGATGCTGTTGTGGCTGTTGGCAACGCGATCTATAGAGAATCCCTGTTGTTCAAGCCAGCTTTGGACTTTCGCGAGATCGTTGTCGCTCAAGCCGAAGAGGCTGGCGTACTCTGCGGGAGTAAGCCACTTGTGGTAGGACGCCGAGCCGGGCGTTTGTTGCGCTTTCACCAACGCATCGAGTTCGGCCTTCTGCTCCGCGGAAGGTTTGAAATACATGGTGACGCCGCTGATCTTGGTACCGCCGTTGGTGCGTCCAATGTCGTATTGTGCGGCAGCATGCGGATTCACGGTACCCGGAAGCAACACAACGGATTGTGAATCGATCTCCTGAGTCACGCGATCGGTGACCGTCTGCGCCAGAACGAGGGTGCAACCTGGAAGTAGCGTCACGAAAGCTATTCGAGCCAAAGACGGAATCATCTTCATACGCATTGTGCTTCACTTCCTTTTCGCAGACCTGCACGAACTACAAAGGTCAGACGAATTCCTTGCGAATTCCGCTTGTAAAGAAACGTAACGATATGTAACGGAGTACCATGTGTCTTCTCCCAATTCGACTCAACTCAGTGAAGCGGCAGAAGCAACATTGCGCCGGCCGCCTCCCGGTGAGTTAGGCGGACGATATGCGGAGTAACCAGAATTACCAGATCCAGACTGTCGGTTGTGTTCTGCCGATCCGTTGCATTGCTAAGACCGGGTATCTCGCTCAACCCGGGAATTCCAGTGATTGCTAATGAATCCTCTTTTGACATGGCGCTGGTAACGAGCGCACTTTCTCCGAGCCGCAGGGAGACGACACTTGAGTACTGCCGGCTCGCAAGCACAGGTATGTCATTGATGGTCGAGCCAGCAAGAGACTCCACCTTCAGATTCATATCCAGCGACACTTCATTTTCCCCTTCAACATGCGGCCTCACTTTCAGGGTCAGACCGAGATCCTCGTATTGGACCTGCGGAGTTGTGACCGTCGAGGAAGTGGAAGACGAACTGCTTGCCAGGGCTGTATAACTTGAAGTCATGATTGGATACCGCTCCCCACTGCGAAAAGTCGCTTCCTCTTGATCGAGAACGCGCAGCTGCATTTGGTTGAGCGATCTCACATCGGACGAGCTCAACAGCATATTGGCGCTTGTTGTATTCCATTCCGCGCCCGTCTCCGTCCATCCTCCGCCGAATAGCACGAGCGAACTATTGAAGACCGTCCCCGAGAGCTCTCCGGATGCAAGCAAGATCGCCAGGATCGCCGTATAGTCCCCCGCGCTCGCCAGGCCGCTGGAAATGATCTCGTCTACCAGGGTTGAATTATTTACGATGATGCTGTTGATCTGCGATTTAGCGTTGAACAAGGTTGCGGAGTTCGGCCGTACTACGCCGACATTCGGGCTCCTGGTCTTGTCGACCTCGTAAACGCCGACATCGAGCAAGATCTCGCTCCTTCCGGCCAGCAATTCCGCATAAGCCTGGTTCATTGCCTCAACTTGTGCGCCAGGGGAGCGAACAGTCATTTTGCTTTGGCCAGGCTCCACCACGCTGCGCTCCGCTCCGAAGACATTGCGCGCGATGTTCTGCATTTCGTTCAATTCGTTCGCGTTGAGGCCAGGAAAAGAGAAGGTTTCCATCACCTGCCTCTCATATTGAGTCCGGTTTGTCTTTGTGTCGGCGGCTGCAAGCACACGCTTTGAATCGAGTGGCACAAGAAAGGTATCGGTTGCGAGCTTCACCATGCTGGAGGCCTCTGTGAAGTCCACATCGTCAACATCGAAGCGTACGATCTGGCTCCGTACCGATGAATCCATCGCCACCTGAATCCCGTATGCATTCAACACCTGCCGAATCAGGCTCTGTTCATCCGCGCGTAAGTGGAAGCTGCGGCGTATGGTGTCCGGTGCAAGTGCGATAGGGACAGCCCCGTCAGCATCCTCCATGCTCAGCCTGGGCAGATCCGCAGCCTGATGAAGCGCTGGAACCGAGCCAGTCAAGGCCGGCGAACCGCTAACGATCGTAGCGGACGATGAAGCAGTGATTGCCTGTTGCGCTCCCACGCCAGACGCGAACGTTATCGCCACCAGCACTAATCCAGAGAGTTGCCTATTATCCATATTTCACCGCTCCCTGATTCAGAACCCATCATCTTCCATCCAATGCCGCGCGCACTTTCAGTAGCGCCCGCGAAAGGTGCGCTTTCACGGCACCCACTTTCAGGCCGGCGGCTTGCGCAATTTCTCTTAACTCCATGTCTTCCACAAAACGCAACAAGAAGACCGTTCGCTGCCGCTCGCTGAGGCAGTCGACTGCTCTCCAGACCTTTCCCACCTGCTCGCGGGCCAGCACGTGTTCCTCGGGCGAACGCTCACTGCTCGGTAGCCACTCGCTGGCCTCGTCCATATCCACCGCGCTGGTGCGTGTCTGTCGCCAAAACTGCATCCGCCGGTTTCGCCAGTGGTCCTTCTCCAGGTTGATGGCAATGCGCATCAGCCAGGTCATCACGCTCGACTCGTCACGAAAGCTCAACCAGTTGCGGTACGCCCTCAGGAAACAGTCCTGAGTCAGCGTCTCAGCTAGATCCGCGTCGCGCGTTGAGGCCAGCAGAAACCGAAAGATCCGCGGCCGGTGGGTCTCAACGATAGTGGAAAACCTCTGCGCGGCGGGACCAGGGCGCACTGCTCGACTATCTCGCTTTGCCTGAATTAGCTTCTCCTTCATTGCCCAGTCTCCAACTGCGTCCACGCATTTATCCAGGGCGCATACACCTCGTACGAAAACACTGCAGGACACCGTTCCTTGCGCATCGGCCGGTGGCCTGGAGATTCCCCTGCTGTTCGATCCTCTCCAATTGCTGCCCCTGAACTGTGCGCATGACTCACCTGTGATCGCTCTGCGACGAATCCTTGGCTGCAGGAACCTCCCGGATTTGGACTGCCTTATCTGTTCCCGTGTCAATCTGGCGCCCTGCGTCTGTCTCCGATCCCGGAACGCGGACGATATGGGGAACGATCATAAAGACCAACTCATCATCGTCAACTTCATGCTTCTGCGTGGTGAAGAAATATTTCATGAAAGGAATCTGCCCAAAGCCAGGCCATCCGCTTACCGTTTGGCTCACCGATTTCTTTACCAGGCCCGCAAGAATGCTTGTTTCGCCGTCTTTCAATCGAATGGTCTGCTCCGCCTTCTCTTGGCTGATGATTGGCTCATCCACATCGTCAATAGTTTCGGTTCCCGATTCTGAGGAGACTTCCACACTCAGCTTCAGCGTCACCTCCCGGTCACTGTGGATAGTCGGAGTCATCTCAACATTTACGCCTACGTCGAGATACTGGAACTGGGTTTCCGCCGCCGCAGAGGTTGAGGACGAGGCTAAAGTGTATGTACCGGTTGCCACGGGAAGTTTCTCACCGAGTTTGAGTGTCGCCTTCTGACCATCCACAGCGCGGAGGCGCGGGCTCTGGAGAATCCGCGTATCTGAGTCGGTGAGCAGGAACTGAACTGCTGCTGTTCCAACTGAGATGCTGTAGGACGAGTTCCTGCCGATCTCGTTCAGCGTCTGTGACGATCCTGAACTGACCGTCAGCGAAGTTGGAGGAGAGAGGCCGATCTCACGGATTTTGTCGCGGCTTACCTCCATTACGGTGATATCCACCAGGACTTCCGGTTTTGGCATGTCGAGGCCCGCGATCAGCACCCTCGCCAACATAAGCTCATCAGGTGTACCGCGCATAATTATGGCGTTTTGGCTGGCCACTCCGAAGAGTTTTGCTGTCGGAAGTACGTTGCGGATGCCTGTCTGAATATCGTTGAAGTCATTTTGCTGGGAGACATTTTTCAAATAAAAGATCTGGACAGCCTGTTGGCTCAGTGCCTGCCGTTTAGGCCTGGTATCCTGTGCCACGAAAATCGTATTGTGGGTAACAGGTTTCCAGAAGGTATTAGAAATCTCGCCTATGATCCCTAATGCCTCTGTCGCCGTCACGTCCTTTAGATCGACCTGAATGCGCTTCGATGTATAGTCCGGATCGAAGAGCACGTTGATACCCGCGCTTTTGCCAACGGCTTGGTACACAACCTTGCTGTCTTCGGTCATGCGCAATGTATTGGGTTCATTTGCGGGAATGTCCAGACTGACGGGAGACGCAGGATTCATGGACGCACGCTCAGCGCTCGCACCCGTCTCCTCCTGTCGATTCTTCCGGTGAAGCTCATTTTGAATTTTCCGAACGTCGGAATCCGCCAATTCGTTACTGGGATCGATGTCCAGAGCTTTCAGAAAAGCCGCAAGAGCAGACGGAAGATTATCTCTTGCAGCGAACTTCTCCCCCAGCGAAACGTATTCGGTTGAGGCGGCGACACGAACTCGCTCGCAGGTTGTGCGGTACTTAATCTCCCCGGGTTTCAGATCGTAGGCCTTCTTGTATGCCTCGTATGCGGTAATCACGTCGTTCCGGTCTTCTGCAGCCCGAGCTCTCTTGTAATAATCGTTTGCCGAATCGGCCCATGTGCTCTGGCTCGCACAAACAATGGAGAGCGCCAGAGCTAGACCAATCGAGGTCGCCAAAGAGGTACGCTTGGAAAACTTCATCAATGACAACCTCTGTCTGTCGCCGGCTAAGAACCCGGGGGCGCGGTTTTGGCCGAAACTCGCCCTCACAGCAACGTCCGCATGAAGGTCCGCTACGAGCGTGATATCCCTTTTCTCAGTTCTCCGATGATGTTTCTCCGGCCCCCAAGCGATTCATGGCTTCGTGGGATCTGCTTGCGGCTCGCATTGCTGCTCTATGCCGGATGGAATGCCATCCTTGTTCCATTGGGCTCACATCGTCCATTGGCCGAGGACGCCTGCGTGTGTTAGGACCGCGTACATCAGATTCTCCAGCCCTTCTGCCGTAGCCATTCCGGAAACTGTCGCCCTAATCGGTCCGGCCGAGAGGTACTCAAGTTGCCGGAACAGCGCGAGCACTCGCTCGGGTGGTGTTTTCATCCAGTCATCCATGAGCTCGCTTAAGTAGTCACGGTCTTCAGCATTGAGACTTACTTGCCAATCGTGACGGATGATGATTATCGGGACCGTGTTCTGATGAAGGACAACCGCAAGGGGCACCGGCTTATCCGCAGCTTCAGAAAGGGGCAAAAAGTTCAACAGCACATAAGGATGCAGGGCCGGCGCCATTTCACACAGCATCGCGTCGGGTCGATCGGATCTTAGCTGATCCAGTTCCCCGGATGGATTCTCATCGGGATCGGCCGCCTTGTTGGCTGAATGCAAATGCACATGCGGATACACAATCACCTCCGTGTCAGAAAAGCACGCTCTCACTCCGGACACGTGCTTGTTCTCGAAGCCCATACCGCAGAGTTATTCCTGTCTGCTAATGCGTTCTTGAATTGCTCAGCACGCTATCGCCATATGAATCCTTCGAGACAGATAACACACGCGTATCATCCACGAGTCGACCAACAGAGGAGTCTTTGCCGATTGAGTGCAAGCAAATCTCAATCAGCTTATTCAGAGGACGCACCGATACTCAACTCCCTGGCGGAGGAGGCGGTCCGCCACCGCCATCTCCGGGCGGAGGCGGGCCGTCCGGAGGGCCGTCGCCCTGATCGTGCGCCTCTCGCTCCGTGTCCTTCTGATATTTCGCGCGCTGCTCGTCGGAAAGGACTGCGAGAATCCGCGATGTTTGCTCTTCATGAATTGCTCGCATCCTTTGCATCCATTCACCGAACTCCATCGACGAATCTTTGGACAAGGCATCCATCTTTGCCTTTACGTCCACCAAGACGGGCCGTATCTTGGCCTTTTGGCTCTCAGATAGCCCGTACCGTTTTGTCATCCGCGCGAGTTCCTTATCCACATCCATTTTGGGCATATCGGGATGAGGCATTTCCATACCATCCGGAGGAGGGGGAGGCGGTTCCTGGGCGCCCGCCGCGTATGTTGCCGCAAGCCATGTGCATGTCACCAGTCCGAAAATCACTCCTTGAAGTCGAACCATCACGTGCCTCATCCTAGTTTCCTCCGCCACTAAAGCTCTCGATTTCGCGCATCGCGCCGCAGGCTTACAGAGAACGTGAAACAATCTTCACGGCCAGTAAAGCGAAACGTCGATTGCTAACTGTTCAGACGGGCACTGTGGCCGTTCCGCTTGTAAAGATATGTAACGAAGCGTAACGAACTACAACCAGACGCAGCATATTCCTTAGACAGCATCAGGCCGTACACGACGAATACGTCTATAGCGTGACCGAGGCACTTCTCTTCCCGCCAGCGAGAAGAGGTAAGCAGGAAACCTGGTTGCGGCCATTTTGTTTAGAGCGATATAGGGCTTGGTCTGCTGTTTGAAGCAACATATCCGGCTTGAGTTCCGGAGTAGGCTTCACAGTGACCCAGCCTATACTCAGGGTGCAATGCGCGCTTGAGGCCTCGAACTGACCCCGTATTCTCTCGGTCAAGCTCTGGGCAGCATGCGCGTCGATTCCTGTAAGCAAGACAACGAATTCATCGCCGCCAACGCGGGCAACTAAATCTTCCTCACGACGGAATATCTCCCTTAACAACGATGCAAGCATCTTGAGACAAGCGTCACCTGCAGGATGTCCGCATGTGTCATTGAGCTCCTTGAAATGATCGACGTCGATCGCGATAAGGGAAAGGCTGTCATGCTCACTGCGCATCGCCCTCCGCCATTCGACGGCGAGATGTCTTTCCAGAGAACGGCGGTTCGCCAGATTCGTAAGAGGATCAATCCCCGCAAGACGGTCCAATTCGAGATTCGCCGTCGTTAACTGTTCCATGGTCTGATCCAGGCTCTGCCGTATCTTTCGATGTTTGTGGACGACAACGTTTACCATCCCCAGGATGATCAAGCCGGAGGTAGCAGACTGAAGGAGGAGGACCGACAGATACACGGACGCTTGGGGACTAGGCCCGCCAAGCGGGGCAGAGTTGTGTAACGCGAAAGCTGCCGACAGAAGGAGCTTTGGCACGAGGCTTAAAAACTTCAATCCGCAACCGACAGCAAGAACCCTGGTGGCTTTCCTCCGAAAGCCCAAAATTGCGATGTAGAGAGCGACGCTTGCCATCGCCAAGTCTCCAAAGAGCAACAAACCAAGGAACTGGACCTGCCCGCCCCAGAGAGCCGCGTTTGTCAAGACAACCCCGCCGCACAGGAATGCTAGAGGAACGTAGATGCGGTTTTTGGAGGATAGCGACCGACCAACCGCTTCCCGGAATCCTTGAAACAGGAAAAGCGGTCCGAGTCCCCCTATGAGGAAAGTGACTATAGCCGATCCTGTCTGAATGACGTGCTGCCCTGTGGGGAGAGATTCGTGAAACAACAGAAAGAGAGTTCCAGACAGAAAGACCATCTGTGAGAACTCGAAGATCATCCAGGAGCGCAGGAATCGTTCGTCGCGGAGACCGCGATAAAGAACGAGAAGCAACAGAGCGCCGAGCGCGGATAAGGGGATCTCCGCGCCTAGTATACCCACGCCACTGAAAAGGTTCGGCATTGAGACTTCAACGATGCCAGCCTGAATCGATGGTACGCCACTCCAGTTGATGAGAGAACAATTCGACCTGTCCCTCGCCAAAATTAAATCCGTGCAACCGGTGACCGGTTCTTAACGGTTAAGAAAGTCGGGGGATAGATCCATCGCCCTTCACTCTGGGATCAAGTATTCGGCCAGATTTCCACTGTGCTTTGTTTGGTATAACCGACTCATGGCCCGGTTGTTGAGGCTCTTAATTATCCTGCTCATACGGTCCCTACGCTCACGCCATCATCTTCTTTTGGAAAACCTTGCGCTGCGTCAGCAGTTGTCGGTTCTGGCGCAACGTCACCCGCGGCCACGGTTTTCCAATGCCGATCGATTCCTCTGGGTTACGCTGGAGCGTGTCTGGTCGAGATGGCGAAGATCCCTGATCCTCGTTCAACCCGAGACTGTTGTTCGCTGGCATCGCGCCGGCTTCAAGATTTACTGGACCTGGCTATCCTGGCATCGCACGCATGCGGGAAGAAGATGCGTAAGCAAGGAACTTCGTGAGCTCATCTTCTGCATGGTAGCCGACAACAGGACTTGGGGAGCGCCGCGAATCCACGGCGAGTTGAAAATTCTTGGCTTCGATGTTTCGGAAAGAACCGTCTTGCGCTGGATGAGGAAAGCGCCGCGAAATCTCGAGCCGGCGAAGCGTTGGGCGGCGTTTCTGAGTAACCATCGCGAGGCCATCGCCGCCATGGATTTCTTCACCGTGCCGACGCTCACTTTTGGCGTCCTCTACTGCTTCTTCATCGTTGCCCACGACCGGCGCCGCATCCTTCACTTCAATGTGACCAAGCATCCAACGAGCGCATGGGTCATCCAGCAATTGCGCGAGGCTTTTCCTTACGACTCCGCACCGCGCTACCTGATCTTCGATCGCGGGGCGAACTTCAACTGCGATGTAATCGAAACTGTGAAGAGCTTTGGCGTCCAGCCCAAGCGGACCAGCTACCGAAGTCCCTGGCAGAATGGCGTGGCCGAGCGATTCGTTGGCTCCTGTCGCCGCGATTTGCTGGACCATGTGATTGTGCTCAACGAACATCATCTCAAGCGCTTGATGACCGATTACGTCCGTTACTACCACGACGACCGAACACATCTCGGGTTGGCGAAGCAAACTCCCGACCGCCGAGCGGCGGCAAAGCAGACGACGCTCGCGCGTGAGGTTGTCTCAATGCCGCGCCTTGGCGGTCTGCATCATCGCTACGACCTCGCGGCGTGACTTACCCGAATCTCGGTCAGGCCTGATGCAATATCGGCGGGAGAATTGCGCCCCGATACGGTCATTCAGCCCAGTCGCGTCGTCGCTCACGCTCTTCCGTCGTCTCACCACTTCAGTCGATGGTCTCTCCCAAGCCGCTCCAACCTCGTTTAACCGTTAAGAATCGACAACTTTTCCTGCGGATTGAGTTTTGGCGAGGTACAGCTGCTCTCCCGCCCTCTCCCGCGCAAGATGAAGAAAGTTGATAACCGCACAGTCGAGTTTGCGAAGGCGGAGATCGGCGCCGCCAACATTCTCCGGTGTTTGAGCGCCGGAGGCGGCGACGACCGATTGGAAGCTAGCATAGGCTGCTTCGATGGCATGGACGCCGTTGGAACTGATAAGGTCCAGGCAGAATCCGGGGTCGACCACTGCGCCGACCACGAATGGCTCTGCCTCCCGGCCTTCCTTCTTGAGAATTCTCTCTGCCCGTTCGTGAGCCCATTCGAGAGCCCGATCGGGGTTTGCTTCCCAGAAGTAGATCCCGGAGCCGAGCCAATCGTAGTCGTTCTCGCTGCGCTGAAAAGCCTCATTCGAGAGCAGACGTTCGCCCGTTTCGCGGTCACAGCCGTGATAGCCAAGAATGAAGGATGTGGAAAGGTTATGCACCCTGCCGGTATGGCTTGGTGAGCTCCCCGGAGGTCGTGACGATGCCGGCCTGGACGAGGAACGCCAAGGCCTTCTCTTTGGAGGTGGTCAGGTCGTTCCGGAGGTTCTGCATGGCTTCAACGGACTTCTTCAGTTCCTGTTCGCTCATCGCGGGCCTCCTCTCGGAACGAATTCCGACTCTTTCAGTATACATCCGAATGTGAATCTCTCGCCGTGGCCCATTGCGTTCATGACCCCTTTCAGACTCGAAATATCGCTGGGCGGGTGTGTGGAACGCGGCTGTGCCGGCCCTATCGCGCACAGACCAAGGGCAAGGTGGAAGTGGGCGCAAAGTATGTGCGGCGCAACTTCCTGTGCGGACTGTTGGGTCGCGAGCCGTCGGGCTTGATCGATCTGAACGGACAGCTGCGCTGGTGGCTCGCCGAAGTGGCCAACCGGCGCATTCACGGCACCACGCACGAACAGGTAATGGCTCGCTGGGAAGCCGATGAAACCCGGAGTGCGCATCGATTTCCGGAATGGAGGTAGAGTCTGGGGAGAACATCTTTGGTCGGGGAAAGTCTCTTGACGACTTCACTATTCGCTTTTTCATTCGGAAGAATCCGTGCGAACACGTTAGAGCATCGCGCGCACGACCGTAAAGAAAAGTTGGTCTACTTAGCCAGCGGACGAGGGAAAGGCGATCAATCCCAGACACGGCAGGCGATAACCTCAGGAACCAAGAAGCGGGCGGCGCTTACGGACCAGGAACTGCCCTAATAAGGCGGCTCGACAGCCGGCGGCCTCGGTAGAATCGCTCTATGCCGATTCGGAGACAAAGGCGCCCCGGGGTTTTGACCTACTTCGTGGTGGACCGCGAAGAGTCGGCGCAAGAGCTGGTTTATTCCCGCGGATTCATAACTTTTAAGGAAGCCGGACCGTTCAAGATGGAATAAGCGGAGAGGCCGGACCCTGTGGGCCGTACTGCCGATGTCACCATCGAAGTTCTCCCCACCGGGACCCTGCCTGAGAAGTTCAAGCCGAAGCGCTAGTTGTCTCTTCGATCTCGTTGGCCGTAAGCCATTGCCCATGATTGCCGGCCTGCTTCAGCTCCCACACGATGCGTGGCGGTTTTCGATCGGCTATCCCGAGCGTCTCTCCTACTCCCGAGTTAAACCACCAATGATTTCGACCCGAGTCTTCCACATTAAAGCTGCATTTTCCGACTTTTTCACAGTGGGATGAGCGGCTTATAAGTCCCCCCATCGGTGCTAACTTCACGATCAGGGAGTGCATCCGGTGGCAAAGACGCTCAGAATGTCGGCTCCGCGATTGCCGTTCTCGAAGCTGGCAGGGCGGATACAGCCCGCCGAGGGTCTGTTGAGAGAGGACTGGGCAAGCCACGCGAACGGAGGCGGTTGGGTTCAAAAGACCGCGTTCGTGGCCGAGACGGCATTTGTGGGTCCCTATGCCATTGTGAGCGGAAATGCTCAGGTTCTTGATTACGCAGAGATCATGGACGAAGCCTCGATCACCGATACCGCAATGATCGCGGGAAATGCAGTGGTCGCCGGCAAAGCATCGGTCGGCGGGCACGCGAGAATTATTGGGACGGCGCAGATCCTGGGAGATGCAGAAGTGGGTGGCGAGTTCTTTCTGCAAAGCGGGGAGTTGCGGAAAGGCGTCAACCTTGGCTCTCATGTTCAAAGCCGCCGCCGGACACCTGCGGCGATTCAGATGCGACTTGAAGTTTGACCTCATCCGCGAGCTTCTGGAGGAACAGCTCGCATTCGTCAACTTTGGGAGTTGTGCTCAAGCGAGTCTCAGCGGCCGAATTGACTCCTTCGTAATTCGCCACATTTTCCTCTTTGATATAACCCTTCCTGAGACACCAATTGATCAGCTCCGCTATCTCTTCCCTTTCCAGGCGATCATCTCGGTCATGATGCGTCAGACCCCGCTTGAAGGTTTCATCAATAACAACTTCGCGCTTGACCCGAATCTCCTGATGATTGTGGAGCCAGACGACAATGGCAGCAGTGGCACGCCAGGTAATAATCTTCGCGTCCGGAGAAAGCCGATAGCCGTTCGGCGGTGGTCCGGGAATTCGAGAGCTCTTCTTGGATTCTCCGTATTCCACCAACCCCTCCGCCTTGAGCTGGCGCAGAGTTTTCTTGAGCGCATCGACTTGGAGATCTTGCGAAAACTCGTACTTGCCTAAGCCCTTAAGGAGCTCCTCATGTATAACTTTGGCCGGAACCAGGGAGCCATCCTTGTCGCGGCGGCGTTTCCATAGGCGGTACAGGACTGCTGCGGCAATGTGATCAAGCGTCACAATGGAAAATGAGTATACTCCAGGTTCTTAGAGAACGCACGCAATATGTGGAAGTTGAACCAGTTCGAACCAGATTCGGTTCATGGCGATCTTGGACGAACCTGTTCCAAGACACGCCCGACCTAGCCGCTCAGGATCAAAACAGAACTGCCTTCGTTTGCAAATAGTTTATAAATCATATATTTACAAGAGTTTGTTCATCAAATCTTCAAGAATGAAGATGCAGAATTGCCTCAAATTCGTTGCTGAATCGCGAAAGGAGACGATCGGTGAGCCACAAGCGGAAATTGAGCTTCGAGGAAGCGGCCGGCCAGTGGATCTGCCATGCCGTATCGATCCTGATAAGTGCGATAATGGCGGTCTTCGCCTTGCCTGGGGCGGTGGCCGTCTGGCCGGCGCATCCCAAAATCGGTTCCGGCCTTGCCCTGCTTTGCGCGCTGGCAGCTTGCGTCGGCCACATTCGGTTTTGCGCTCAATTCGGGACGACACGGCCGACACAGAGTCGCAGCCTGCTCGGGGCAGTCATCGTGATTTTTTCGGTCGTCTCAATCATGCTGGGTGCGATCGCGGAATATCAGCAATATGGAGAACCTTCGATTCGAAGCGATTCGGGACCGATCGCCCAAGCGCACTATGCTGACTACGGGAATAAGGGCGATGGCGCCGAAGACTACATGGCTGATCGCACTAGGTCTCAGCCCTCTATATTGGTAGTTTCCTTCTTCGGCGCACTTCGCCGCGCATCCGCTGAGGCGCTTGTTCCTTTCCTCATCGGGTGCTTCCTCGAGGTTTTGCCCATCGCAACTCTGCTTCTCCTGGTCCCGCGAAAGCGCAGAAACCGCTCTGCGGCCGAGCCGCGAATGGCTAAATCACCGGTCGAGGCAGAGGCCTGACGCGAGAGTCATTTGGGGGGGCGCCGTGGATTGGCGATTGTCGGAACTGGACTGTATGTTGTCGATCCGGGTGGTTCCGCGTTCGTATGACAGCAGGCTCGTCCCCTCAGAATGCACTCACCGAACCGGTAAAGCACCCTCCAGCAGAGCCAGCGAAAGCATCCGTACCCGAACCCGGACCCTGTACCGGTCAAATACGATCCGCTGGAGTCTGCGTTGTTCAGCTTCGATCGAGGCCGACCCCTCCGTGCCGGGCTCGGGAAGACCATACAGTTGGCCTTCAGATCGCTGCCGGCGCGCATACAGGTGTTCGAGCTGGGCTAGTTCCGTCCGCCGCCTCTCACCCAGCCTGCGGAGCGCCTGCTGCACATCGGGCAACACCTGATACCTGTTGCAGGCTTCGAGGGTCCCGCGGGAGAGCGCTTTCGTACTTTGCTCGACCCAGCGCGGCAAAGTGCTGAGAATCGCCGTCTGCGCCCCGGTCTCGGACGGTAGAAGTCCGCCTTGCTCGATTGCGGCCTGTCGCGCGCCTTGTTCAAGCGTCACCGCGTAGCGCCGGACCAGAGGCTCGCCGACCGAAAGCGAGAGTCCGACGCTCAGCCTCAGCAACGCCCTGGCGGGCTTCGCCGCCTTCCTTGTCGGCCAGACCATCGAGATCACCACGGGCGGATTGCGCAGGATGATTGCGGCCTGCTTTTCAACGCGCTCGAATCGGACTTTCCACTCGTCCGGGTCGGCCGGATCACGACTCACGACGATGGGCGCGTGGTCGTCCCGAAAGTTGATCCGCAACCGGTCGTCTTCAGCCACAACGCTGCTGCCTTCCAGTGCGGACAACGTTCGGAGGAAATTATCAATCGCGCGGCCGCCAGGTCCATTCCGATGGCGCTTGCTTTTCGTAGTCGACATAGCTTCCCACGTACCGGTCCAGCTCGCCTTGTCCAAGACGGCTCATCCTTCTCCTCATATCCTCGGCATCGGTCGACTCCATCAGAGCGTTTCCGATGCCCATCGTAAGCTTGTCCTCGTAGATCTTCTCAACTTCCAGGGGAGAACTGAAGTCGCCAAGAACGCTGCGGCATTCCTTGAGCTTGCTCGTCAGCACAATCTGGACGTATTCTTCCACGGTTCCGAGCGTTCGGATGTTGATGACGCGGATATTCTTGCTCTTCTGGCTGGCGCGGTCGACGCGTCCGACTCGTTGTTCGACGCGCATCGGGTTCCAGGGAAAATCGTAATTCACGACGCAATCAGCAGCCTGCAGGTTCAGGCCCTGGCCACCTGCATCGGTCGAGACAAGACAGGAGCGAATCGACTTATCGTTGAAGACTCTGATCGCTTCGTCCTTATCCGCCCGGTCCAGTGTCCCCTCGTATTTCAGGATGCGCCAGTCCGGATGCGCTCTCTTCAGAAGTTTTATCAAGATGCCGTGGGTCTTGAGATAGTTGACGTACACGATGAACTTTCGGTCGGCCGCAAATAGGCGTCCAGCTTCGTCGAGAAACCGCTCGGATTTCGCGTGCTGCGTCACATCCCACTTTTGGCCGGTGTAGCGGCTTATGAATGCATCGAGCTTTACCAGATCGGAGTCGTCCCGTGTGAGCCGAGCGAACTCCGTTACTCTCTTCCTGAGCGCCGTCTTGAGCGTCTCTATAGCCGATAAAGGATGACTGGCCATTTCCCGCAGGACAAGCATGGCTATCAGAACAAACTGTGAAACGTGCTGCCTCCTCGCCGAAGGACGCATTATTTCAGCGCCTGCCCCCATATGGCGCCGGTAGATCCCCCGCAAAAGTCCAAGCAGTTCGTCATAGAGCACCTCTTCCTGTGCCTTGAACTCCTCAACCTTGATCGTGGTAAATTTCCGTTTGACGAAGGGCATGCCGGATTCGGGTCTCAGCGTCCGGGTCATCAGCGTCCTGAGGCTATCCTGAAGCCCGCTGCTGTCCTTCACGGCGCGCTCGCTCGCCATGTAGTGCTCCGAAAAGCTGCTTCGGGGGCCGAGACACCCCGGCTTGAGCAATGTCGCCAGCGTGAAGATGTCATAGCCGCTGTTATGCACCGGCGTCGCGGTCAGAAAAACGCGCCGGCGCGCCCGCAACGAATACACGAATCTGAAGCGGATACTCTCGGCGTTCTTGCAGTCGTGTGCTTCATCCAGAATGACCAGGTCCCAGCGTCGCTGCATGAGAATCGTCGCCAGCGCGTTGTCCTCAGCATCCCCTTTCGCATGGTCGAGCGCAAACAGAATCACCGGTTCCTGGGCAGCGGCCTGAAGCAGATCGCCCCCAAAATCCCATGCAACATTGCGGCCGAAGAAGCCGGGCAGTTCCTCTTCCGCCCACTGCTTGCGGAGATTGCCTGGAACGAGAATGAGGACATGGGCGTCAGGCTCGTGCATCAGCAGGTCCTCAAGGATCAGGCCTGCGACGATAGTCTTCCCCAGCCCGACTTCGTCCGCCACTATCCCCACGCCGCACATCTCTTCGAGAACTCGTTTGGCGGTTGCAATCTGGTGGCGGTATGCCACCCTTCCGTCGCGAGCCGCCCCGTGCCCCTCCAGGAACAAATCGCTGCTCTCCATCCCGACATCAAAAGACAGGTCCGCTAGACGGGCTGCAGCAGCAGCCGAAACTCCGCCAGGTAACTGGGAGGTTCGGAGGCTTCGACTCCCCTGGAGCATAGCCCCGATTGCCGATTCGGTCGGAAGCTCGAGCGACAGGTCGTAGGATTCGAGCGCCTCGCGCTCGACTTCGTCCCGCCACGCAACTGCCTTCCAGTAGAGTGCATGCGGGGTTACGGTGTTGCCGGTGTCGAGGCTTATGCTACGAGAAAGAAAATCGCTCTTCACTTCCCGCGGTGGCACGTCTTCGAGCGCGGAAATCAACTCCGCAGCCGGCATCGACACTTTGTCCACGCGGAGGCGGTTCAGAACCGTGACGTAATAAAGGACCCTCTCAGCAAGCGTCATAGTTTGGCGCCATCAATACCGCCTCAGCGCGCGGCCGGCAGGCCTCCTTTATCTCACTTTTTGAAGAATGATTTGATTCCGACGCGCCAGCCCTTAAGGTATACGGCCAGCAACTGGATGGCCGAGACTGATGAGAGGCCCAGGAGTATCCAATAAAACAGCGAACCGCGCAGCAGAGAGGCAGGCCCGGCATCGCCAGAAAGTCCTATCGCGGCCAGCGCGCCGTCCGGTCCGATTCGAACAACCAGGCCAAGGAAAGCGATTGGAATCAGGACCAGCAAAACATAGACAATGACACCGTAGGTCCACAGCGAGCCAAACAAACTCTTCCGCTTATTACGCAAAAAGGACGTTGCGCTCTCTGGGTCGTTGAGTGCAGCCTCGAGTTCCTTGGTTTTCTTCTCGACCGGATCCAGCGAACTCTTAAACAATCCGACTCCGTTTGCCGAGCCGTAGATCAGCGCTAGAACTGCGAGGAGCGTCTTTACATCGTCGTCCATCTAGCCAGCCTCTCACTGATCCGGAATCTTGTACATGGCATAAAGTCGCTGACGCAACTCGTCGTTGGTCTTGATGACATCGACTGCTTCAACATCCATCCACATATAGTTCAGTTCGCGATCCCAGAGGTATGGCGCGTCCATCTTTTTGTTTGGCAGTTCCGTGTGGATATCGTCCACCAGATTCTGCGCCGCGTCCACCAGACGGCGGGTGGGAACTTTATAGATGTATCCGTTGGCATTATGCCTTGGGTGTTTCTCAGGCTTTTCAAAAACTGGCTGGCTCGTATTAATGAGGTGATACACCCGGCGCAGAGCCGCCGGGTAAATCACCGTCTTCCGAAAGCGCGCAATAAAGTCCGCAGCCAGGTTCCCAGCCCTCCGTTTGGTCAAATTGAAGATCATGGCCAGGTCGTCGTCGTCCGGAAGGTTCCAGAACCAGACATACTGGACGAATTGGCGGAGCCGCCAGATCTGCAGCTCTCGAGGTGTGACGAACGGTTGTTGTCCGTTAATCCAGCCCCGGTATTCCAGATCCGCCAGCTGGCCAAGCCGCTCTTCGACAAAGTCTCGCAGAAATACTTGGCGCATTTCGCCGTTGAGTGGACCGTTGTATGAAGGGTGTTTTGCGGACAGGCAATAAGGGTGACAGCTATCGGGGATATTGTTGGCAAACGTCAACAGCACATTGTGCATGTAGACGACGCCAGTCGGAATCGGGACCGCGAAGTGTGCTTCGTAGTCGACCGCTGCGGCCCTGGTCTTGGTCTTGGGGACGGCCATGCGATGATCCTTCCGCTCGCCTCAGGCTCGTTGGCACTCACTTGTGAAAAGAACTTCTCAATTCAGTATGCCTCAACCGACGGGGTTACGCGAAATTCCTGAATGCCCATCTTCCCTGCTCTCGTGGGTCGGGGAAATCAGAGCCAGTCGCGGGATCACCAAACGGTCAAGTGATCGAAGAGCGCGCCATCGCAGTGGAGTAGGCCCTGGCACACAGACGGCACGCCCGTGCGCTCTCGCGTCGGCGAAACGCCGCGTTTGATTTGCAAACCGTCCGTCGAGCTTAATCAGGCAAATCAGGGTGGCTAAAATGTCGAGGCCTAGGGCTGCCGCCGAATACTCCACAATTCCCGGGCCACGGCGCCAAGTCATTTAACTCTCAGATGCCATCCCCGCCGGAGTTCTGCGCCTGGGACCTGTTCCATCCGCTGGATTGCCGCTTTGATTGAATCTGAATCCGGTTTGGTCTCCTCGACTCCGGCTTCGAGCATCTTTGATAGAACGTCAGGGAGATTCGCCAGAACTGTCTCCCAAAGGACGCCCTCGATGCGCACAACAATTTTCCGAAAGGACACCGGCAGTGCTGACTCATCGGTGATCCGCACCGAGTCCTGGCTGTTCTTCTGTGCGCGCAATGTGAACTGGTAGCCTTCGATCTTCTTGAGGTCTCGGCTGAGCAGGTAGTAGAGCACCATGTTCTTGGTACGTTCCACCCTGCCGGCTGCGGCCCGAGCTCTGTCGGCAAGCCGCGCAGCCTCGCTCCGGCAATACTGTTCTCGAGCCTCCATGATGCGCACAAAGCGGCCGATCCGGTCGACCTTCTCGCCGTGCGCCTCGCAAAATTGCTGAAACCGAGCAACCAGATCTTCCGCGGCCTGACCTTCTGACTCGACCTGCCCTTCGATCTCTTCGAGGAGTCCGTCGAGTTCCATGTCGATTTCAAACAACGAGCTTGCTTCCGCAATCGATGCCATCTGTGTTTCTCCTTCTTGAACGATCAGAATTCTTCGCCGGCATTATGCCGCCAGCTTTTGTTGCACCCAGAGCGACCGGGCGGCTTCATACGCGAGTTCGTCCGCACGGCTCTGGTCGCGATGCCCGTTGTGCCCTTTGACCCACTTCCATCGGATAGAAAGCCGTGTATTCAACTCGATAAGCTCCGCCCACACCTCGCGGTGCTGCAGCTGGGTCCCGCGCCGATTCCGCCAGCCATGACGTTGCCAATGGAAAACGAATGCGCGCATTCCATAGATCAGGTATTCGGAATCTGAGTGCAACTCGATCCGCGCTCGGCCTCGCAACGACCGAAGCGCCTGAACAGCCGCAACAAGTTCCATCTCGGAGATGGTCGTCCAGGGATGTGAGCCCGACATCTCCCGGCGTTCCCTTCCCTGGATTACGACGACGCCCCATCCGCCTGGGCCCGGATTGCCGATCGCGGAGCCGTCCGTGAAAATGCGATAGGTCTGATCCACAGAGAGCCTCCTTCCCGCAAACCAATTTGGGCGTTCACCGACAGACTGGTGAGATCAAGATTCGCGTTTGCCGCTGGGTACGCATGGCAAGCCTTCGGCCCTTTGGACTACGCAGCCTGCATCGGGATGACCGCGCCGAAGGGAGCCTTCCGGCTCCCGGTCGAAGCCCATAGGACGGGATAGGCGGGAGCGGACGGCGGGAACGAGCCATACAGATCCGTCAGAAAGACGAGGGTCACGGGCTGAATTCCGCGCTCATCGAGCCAATCAAAGCATGGTCCAAATTCAGTTCCCCCGCCCCCAACGGGATTGAGGTGGACCGGTTGGCCGGCTTCGTATGTCTCCGCCTTCTGCACTTCTGAATCGAAGTAGAGAACATGGACACGCTCCGGTCGTGCCCCGTCGAGAATCGAACGCACCTCGGCCTCGAAGAGCCTCAGTTGCCGCGCATTTACGGAACCGGAGCAGTCGACGGCGATCGCGATCTCCCCGACGCCCTCGCGTATCACTCCTGGCAAGTAGAGACCCGCCCAGACCTGGCGACGGTTAGGGCGCATCCAGGTATAGTCGGCCGGGATCGTATCTGACCAGAGCCGCCGCAGCATCTCCCGCCAATCAACCGTTGCCTCTGCCGCCCCTTCGAGCGTTCGGTTGAGGCCGGCCGGGACCTTGCCCGCCTGCCGGGCAACCGTTGTGGCTTGGTTGACCGCCACATCCCACTCCCGCGCCTGTTCTTCAATGGTTGGGGTTTCCTCGTCCGGCTGTGGCGCGTCGAGCACCTGACCTATTCCGCCTTCGGTAACGGGAGCGGAAGGTTCTTCAAAATTGCCGCGACCTGATGTCTCGTCCTTCGATTCCTCTCCCGAGGGCTCGTCGTCTTCATCCTCTTTGCCAGAGTCTTGCCCTGTTTCCGACTCCGAATCAAGGAGGTTGTAGATCTGCTCCGCGCTCTTTCCACGGAAGCGGTCGTCGATGAGCACGCCATCGGGCAACGAGAGTCCGGCGTCTACGAGCAAGGGATTGATGGCGAAGTCGCACGCTACATTCCACCGTTTCGGATCGCGTCCCGCGCGGCGCACATGATGGTGAAGCGCCGGGTGCATGACTTCGTGCGCCAGGGTTCCGGCCAATGTGGCCGCGTTCAGCGTTTCAACGAAGTCAGGGTTGTAGAAGAGCGACACGCCATCCGTGGCCATCGTTGGAATCGACCGGCACTCGCGCCCTTTCAACCGGAACAGGAGCGAGCCGAAGAATGGATGGTCGAGAATGAGTGACGTGCGCGCTTTCTGAATACGGAGTGAGGATGGCGTCTCATGTCTCATGCCGCAGCGGGCGCCTCCATGTACGCGGACATACGGTTGAAGATGTCGTCGGCGCTCGGTCCGTCAGCGGGCTCCGCCGTCTCGCGGCTGCGCAACAGGCCATCCATTTCGGCGACGATGTTTGCGGCATCGGCGGCCGTCGTGACGCGCAGAAGGTCATGCTTCTTGAGATCCTGAGCGGAGTAGTTGCACAGCCGCTCTTTGACCTGGTCCGCAAAGCGGTTGAGGTCCGTGTCGCCGCTCACGTTGAGCCGCGGCAGGATCTCCACCAGGTCCAGAACATTGGTGACCAAGGAACCGTGGAAGCGCGACTCCGGTTCGTTCAGCCGGTCGACCATGTGGGCGACCACCTCGCGCAGCCGCTTCCAGAGGTCTTCCGTTCCGCGCATCAGAGATTCTCGGACGTTGGCGTCGATCTCGCGCGAGACCCGCGCCTGCTCCTCGGCCGACATCTGGACGCGGAAGTCGGCGCCAGACGGAACGGGCAGAACTTCGAGCTTGACGCCGAACTTCTTCCGCAGCTTTTCCGGAGATGGGTAATCTTCCTCGCGGAAGAGACCTTTCAACTCCGGCCTGACCTGCTCGATGTACTGCGGATAAACGCGGAGAAAGCTCTCCACGCCCTGCTCAAATCCGGCCTCGAACTCGCGCATCCGCGCCATGAGATCGAAGTAGAAGTTCGCCGGCAGGAGCCGGAACCCTTCGTCCGACCACGGCAGAGTGATCTTGTAGAAATGCTGCCGGATCTGCCCGGCGAGCGTGCGCAACTCATCCAATTTGTCGGCCCCTCGCAGCAGTTGCTTGTTGTAGCGGCCCGCGCCCTGGTGCGCACCGTGTTGATCGGCGACATCGCGGCTGACCTTGCGGTCGTGTTTGACGGCCGTCCATATGCTGATGTGGACGGCGGCGAGCATTGCCTTTTCCGTAATCATTGAATGACCTCCCGATATTCCACTCCGAAGCGAACGAACTCCGGAGTGTGGGTTATGGCGGTATCCCGCGCCGCCGCATCGCGCATGGCCATCACCCGCATCTCAGTTGGCATCCGGTCGAGATACGCGATTCCTCTCCCTACCGAGGTGTCGCTCAAGGCCCTGCCGAGGGCGGTAGCAATGGCGATTTGCGCGGAAGGCTCCGTGGGAAGCGGCGCCGTCGTGGGGTTCAGAAGGATTTCGTCGATTGAAGGCAACTGACGAAACAACCGAATGAAAGCGACAAGTTCCGAAGCCGCTGCCGGCCCCACCGTTCCATCGAGGAGTTGCGCCTCAAACTCGCTGGCCCCCGAGAGAAACTGCGTCTTCTGACGGCGGGCGATGCCGCAAAGCACCTGTGAGGCCATCTCCCAGGAACGAGGCGTGGGCCAGGCATTGGCGTCCGAAGTGGCATCGGCCGCATGCAGCAGTTCAGGTTTGAAGCGTAGAAACGCAATGATCTCAGGCCGGACCTGAGCCTTGACCGCCCACCGGCACCAGTCGTCGAGATCCGGTTCAAGATCCAGATGCACGAACCGGTTTCGCAAGGGCCGCGGCATGGAGAAGTGAACGCCGCGTTCCGATGCCGGGTTGCCGGCGGCAATGACCACCCAATCATCAGGCAGAGCGTACTCGCCGAGCTTTCGGTCAAGAACCAGCTGATAGCAGCCCGCCTGGGTCATCTGCGGAGCCGAGGTCAGCTCATCGAGAAAGAGAATGCCTTTGCCGGAAGTGGGAAGAAACTTGGGCGGAACCCACTCGGTCTGATCAGCCGAAATGCGCGGCAAACCGCGTAAATCAACGGGATCGAGTTGCACCGCTCGAACATCGAGAAAGTCGTAATCGAGATCATCAGCGACCTGGTGGACGATCTGCGACTTGCCGACTCCGCATGCGCCCCAGATGTGCAGAGGCACACGTTCACCGATCAGCGCATGGAGCGCCTCATAGAGCTTCGATGGCTTCATGGGATTTCCTTTGAAGGAGAATTCAACCGATTTGTCGGGAGTCAACGGGAGAAAAATGGGGGGAGAAACAGCCGGGTTCTAGGGATCCTGGTCCACGCTTAGATCAGGCTCTTTTCAGGAGCGAGGACCTCAACTTTGGGAAAGTAGGTCCGGTAGCGGGCGTCATCACGCGTGAGCAGCGCGAGTCGACCAATGGCGGCGTGCGCGCCAATATAGAAATCCGGCAGCGGAGTTGCTCGCACTCCGCCTCTCTTGCGGTAATCGAGGAAGCACTTACCTGCCAGAAAACCCGCTTCCCAAGGCAGTTGCGCTCGTTCATAAATGCGAAGGGGAAGCGCGGCATTCAAGGCTTCGATGGTTTGAAATCCGATCGATACTTCTGCATAGATGATGGGATTGATCACGAGCGCGATATGTTCAGCGCACTCGGCAAGGGCCTGACCGGACCACGCTGCCCATTTCAGATCCTTAGTGGCGATGTCGAGCAGAATATTGCTGTCGACGAGAACGCCGCTACAATTCGCAAGCCGCGCGGCAAGGCGAGACAGAACCGGCTTCACTTTGTCTTCCTTCCGCTCCGGCCGCCTCCGCGCGTCAGCGCCATGATCTCGTCGGTGGACATCCGGGCATCGGCAGCACCGCTCAAGGCCCTGAGAGCGCTTTGACCTCTGGCTCCTAAACTCTTGTTCAAATGAACTTTGCGGATGCGGGCATGATCGTCGGCCAATTCGAATTCGACCTCGGTATGAGGAAGAAGTCCCAAACGAATGCGAACCTGCTGCGGAATTGTGACTTGCCCTTTGCTGGTAATCTGCATGGTATTACTCCCACCGGTAAGTGTAATGCCGATTCAAACACTGAGCAACACCTTTGCGCTGCAGGCTGGAGCACCTCGGCGGATCGATTGATTGTTTCAGGCGGAATGAGCAACGATCTGCGATTTTGCAACGCCGCAAGCACCCCAGATGTGCAAGGGCACGCGTTCACCGATCAGCGCATGGAGCTCCTCAAAGAGCTTCGAAGGCTTCATGGGATTTCCTTTGAGGTTTGAGATGGGAGAATGAGTCCATTGGCGGATTTCAGTTTGTTGTCTTTGGAAGTTCGGGAATTTGGGATGGCCGGCAGTCCGGTCCGTGAATGGTATCAAGTGATGTCAAAATGCGACATTGACATCATGTTTAGCTCAGCGTAACCTTGAGATATGGCTAGGATCGCTTTTACTCTGAGAATCGACACGGAAGAGCGGACTGCCCTCGAGCACCTCAGCGAGCTTGAGGGGCGTCCGATCAATCAGCTTCTAAATGAGGCGATCAAGGCCTATCTGGGTCAGCAGAGCCCGAAGGAAGCCAGCCTTGAAGCGAGCCTGTCGGCACTCCAGAAATATCGGAAGCGTGACCCTGGATTTAAGCATGCTATCGACGCGTTTGTGGATGCCGAAGCACACCTCGACGATCCGCTAGAAGGCAAACCGGTAGAAGGACAATTCGTCGCAGGGCAGTTTCGGCCCGCAGGGCCGGTGCAGAGCAAGATCCGCGAGCTTCTCCGTGCCTGATTGGGATAAGGACAGTCCCCGGTTGCGGAAGAATCTGGGGCAAGTCCTCAAGGAAATCGTTCGGGCAGCCGAACAGCGCGAGATCCCAACGCTCGATGCGGCCAGGCATTGGCAAAGCCGCATGATCGAAGGCTTGGGTGTGCCTGATCGGCGCTATGTGGGCGCATTTCGTGGTGAACCGGGTCTTGAGTGCACACAAGTGAGAGTCGGCGCGCACTACGGCGTCGACTCAGTCGAAGTCTCCCAAGAGTTGACGCGCTTCGAAACAAAGCTTCAGGCTTTGGTCCGAGAGTTGGATGCACTCTTGCCGATGGACCAGGAGCTGGATGCCGACCAACTAGCGGCCGTGATCGATCTATGCGCATGGGTGCATTCTGAATGGGTCCGCATCCATCCGTTTGCGAACGGCAACGGCCGCACCGCCCGACTTTGGGCCAATAGCCTCGCCGTTCGTTACGGACTTCCCCCATTCATCCGCTTGCGTCCAAGGCCCAACGCGGGCTACGGTGACGCCGGCGCGAATTCGATGCAAGGCAACTGGAAGCCGACCGCGCTTGTCTTTCGCCGCCTGCTCAACAATTTTCTAGCTGAAGGCTAATCAACTGGCGCGTCTAGAATCCATGATGGGGGCAAGAACCTGGACCCCGATTTAGCCATACAGCACTCCTGCAATCTCATCTCTGGCTGCGGCGAGTACCCGTTCCGGCGCTACAGTCAGCAGGTCCTGGGGACGCTCATCGTCGAGGAAGCTGTTCAATCCCGCAAACCAAAACGCCAGACCCCAACCGTCCTTGGAATCCCCGAAGACGTTAAGGATTTCGGCGATTTCTTTGCGCGGACGATAATTGTAGTCAGGATCGAGCGCATACAGCGGGAAAAAGTCATCACCCTTGTGCTCGATCACGAATATTGCCCGGTTCCGTTTCCACTTGTTCGGCTGCACGCTTGGATTGGTTTGACTGTACCCGGCCAGTCTCGAAACCTCTCCTGCAGGAATGAAGTCGCCGCTTCTCAGGATCGTCGATTTGGCATCGATAAGCATGCGCGCCTGCGCCATCGCGGCCTCGGAGGGCGCCACGTCGGGGAGCAACGCGCTGACGATCCTTTTGAAGTTGTCCTGTTGGCTCTGCTCCATCAGTTGCGGCAGGAACTCAATCACGCGATTGAATACGATTTCTGCCGCTAAACCCAGCTCATTGTTCGGCAAGCTCACGGCGACCGTTCGTTGGGCAGGAGAGCGATGCAACAGTCGAATGACCTCCCGGCCTGTCCCCGTCATCACGGTTGGCGTAGCCTTTTGAACCAGCTTGACATTTGCCACGGGTAGTCCTATTCGTCAACCTGCATGATTATTTAGATTATCATCGAATAGCTAATAATCAAAATAATCTATCTTCTCATTTGACTTCCTGGAACACCGAACGTTTCTCCAACGGACCCGGCTTAAACTTCCTACGTGAGGCAATCAAAATCCTGGCGCTGTGGCATGGATCGAGTCAGCCAAGATCCTAAGCCGCCTCATCCAGTTCGGCGTCGTCGACCTGATCGTCTTCTTCGACAGCCCCGAGAATCTCCTCATCTTCTTCCAGGTCGGCTGCCACCGCAGAAGGTGCGGATTGAGGCGCATCGAAAAGGCTAGCAGTTCTTAGAGGTTCCGGCTTCACCGGCGCAGCGGGCTTCAGGGCCTCTTGATGGGCGTTCTCGGGCTTCGGTGGATCCTTTTTCACTGGCGCTTTTGTCTTCGAACGAGCTTCCGCCTGCGCGGTTTTCGCAGCCGCTTCCATCTCTACCTTCGCTCTGTCCAGCGTGTTCTTCAACTGCATGTGAGCGGAGACGAAATCAACCAGAGTCGCCGGAAGATCACGGTCAAGCTCTTCGGCCGTTCCGGTCACAGTCAAAGGCGTCGTGAGCGCAGCGTTCTCGCCATCCTTGAGCTTCTGCGGAATGATGTTCACGCGAATCTGGTCTTCCTCGATATCGGTGACGGTGAGCAGAACGGCGCGCTGGCGCAAGTACGGGGCAAGTTCCTTGAACATGGATCTCTCCTTGAAAATGCTATTTAGAGCGAGGTCCTCTTTGAACCGGTTTCTTGAGTTCCGGATCGTCCCAATGCAGGGTGAAACGTCGTCCCAGCGCCAGGCTCTCCTGATAGTCCCTTGGGGCGTGGTCTCGTTTCCATAAGAGTCCGTAGAGCGCATCGACCGCAGACTTCATAATCGCCTTCATTTCGTCGTCGGAGATGTGCGAGACTTCCGCTTTACCGTTGCATGCCGCGCATTGCCTTCCGGCGTGCAAGTCTTCAATCGGTCCATTGCGAAACGCCAGGGCAACCAGCGCTTTTGCTTCCATTGCTAGATCGGGATCGAGGGTCATCTTCATCGGCACTCTCCACTATGTTTCCTACCATAGCCTCACAACCCAAAAAAGACTCTCACTTGGACGTAATTGACTGATGAATTCTCCTTGTGCGCTTCCTTGTCTTCGACCACAGCTCGGGGTCGACAGGCAGAGCGCTCATCTGTCCAGTCTTCGCATTGAAGAAAG